>Ga0209094_1000011_pt1 | contig 268037 bp, 249 predicted proteins | sample COGITO_mtgs_1004_2_FD_184790 | JGI IMG/M metagenome (GOLD analysis project Ga0209094, IMG submission 184790) | Pelagic marine microbial communities from North Sea - COGITO_mtgs_100430 (SPAdes) (version 2) | ecosystem: Environmental > Aquatic > Marine > Epipelagic ... | reverse complement strand
CCCCCCCCGAGAAATCAACAAGCTTATGGATATCTGAATCAACAGTGAGATAATGGGCATATGACTACAGCTGGCGACGCCGAAGCTCAGGTCCCCGAGGGAGGCCTGAGTCCAGATGTGTGGGCGAGGCGTGACCTCTACGAGGACAACCCAGTCACTCAACTACTGGTTCCTAATAGTAGATTCCACGCGATTTCAGGCAAATCCGGAGCATTTGAAATTAGGAACAACTATGGGATCTGGGCTGCATCTGCGTCCGACGCCCCTCTCGATCCTGATCTGCTCTGGGCACGCCTCCCCCCAGGTGCCGTACCAGGCGACACACTCGATGCTGTCGTCTGGAACGTCCCGGCCAACTTGCCGCACATTCCCGTATCCGAAGTTCGTGAGAGCCACAAAGCGGCGATCACATTCAACGAGGGTACCGATACAGAACCAGGACTTCGATCACCACAACTCGGTGCCATGCATGCTGCTCTCGGATATTGGACAACGAAGCGAAAGACCCCAGCTACCATCGTTATGCCAACCGGCACCGGCAAGACAGAGACGATGCTGGCCCTTCTCGTTGCGGCACGCCCCACTCGCCTATTGGTCCTCGTGCCCTCTGATGCACTACGCGAGCAGGTAGCTGGGAAGTTCGAGACCCTTGGCGTACTGCAAGAGCTAGGTATCGTCACGGATTCCGCGGTACGTCCCGTTGTTGGGCGCATCCAACACGGCTTCACAGCTGCAAACACTGCGACCGCATTTGCTGAAAGCTGCAACGTTATCGTTGCTACACCCCAGTCGCTTACTGCCTGCGCACCTGATGCACTCAGCGCAATAACCGCAGCATGCTCACACTTGTTCATTGATGAGGCACACCATGTAGCAGCCCGAACATGGTCGGCAATCCGCCAGGACTTCGCCGCGAAAAACGTAGTTCAATTCACGGCTACGCCGTTCCGTGAAGACGGGCGACACCTTCAGGGTCGCACTATCTATTCATTCCCGCTTCGCGAAGCGCAATCCCAGAAGTACTTCTCCAAAATTGACTACACGTCGGTCATTGACTTCAATGACGTAGATGAGGTACTAGCAAAGAAGAGCGTTGCAAAGCTGCGGGCCGATCTGGCTGGCGGCTTCGATCACGTGCTGATGGTTCGCGTCAAGAGCATCGACCGCGCCAAGGCAATACTCCCATATTACGAGGCGATCGCCGAAGACCTCAACCCAGCAATTATCAACAGCCAGATGCCAAAGGGCAAGCAGCGCGACGCATTGAAGGCACTGCACTCTCGTGCGTCGCGAATCATTGTGTGTGTCAATATGCTCGGCGAGGGTTTCGACCTCCCGGCTCTGAAGGTCGCAGCTGTACACGATCCGCAGAAGAGCTTGGGCGTGACACTCCAGTTTATTGGCCGATTTGCTCGGACATCTTCGGGTGGAAAATTCGGTGATGCGTCGATGTTCGTCGCTAGAACCGAAATCGAGGTCGACAAGCGACTGAGAACTCTCTACGCGGAGGACTCCGACTGGAACCTGATTCTGCGTAACCTTAGCGAGGCGGCAGTCCAAGAACAGCAGGACATTAGTGACTTTGAGGATGGCTTCACCAGCGTTCCAGAAGACGTAACTCTCCGAAGTCTGCTTCCAAAGCTTAGCACGGTTGTTTATCAAGCTCCCTCCAAACACTGGGATCCCCAGAACATCGTCGAATTTTTTGGCGAGGAAAATCTGTTGACGATGCCGATCGGACTGAATGAGGAAGCGGGTGTCGCCTGGTGTGTGGTCGAGAATCGGAGTGACGTCCGCTGGGGCGACCTGAAGACAATTGAAGAGGTCGCCTATCAGCTCTACGTCCTGTATTTCGATAGTGAAAACAGGCTGCTGTACATCAACAACTCAGCCAACGACGGTGTCTTCGAGGACTTGGCCGCTGCCGTCCTCGGGACGGGCGCGACTCGCTGCACCGGTTCGATCGTCTACCGGGTAATGGCGGACATCGATCGCCTTGTGCCAACCAATGTCGGCGTGCTAGACGCACACGACCAGTTCAGGCGCTTCTCTATGCATGTGGGCCCGGATGTCACCGTCAGCTTCTCGCAAGCCGAAGCCGGGACAAAGAGTCAGACCAACATCTCTGGCGGCGGATACCGCAACGGCGAACACGTCAACATCAGCGCTTCTTTGAAGGGTCGCATCTGGTCTCATGCAACCGCCGCCAGTCTGAAAAATTGGTGCGACTGGTGCGACTCCGTGGGCGCTAAGTTGCTAGACGATACAATCAATATCGACAAGGTGATAGGGCAATTCATCCTCCCCGAGCGGCTTACGCAACGCCCCGAAGGTCGAGTACTCGCGGTTGAATGGCCTTGGTCGATTCACCTACTTTCAGCCGAAACACTCCGACTGTCGTTCCACGATGTAGTTCAGGAGGCCGTCTACACAGACCTCATTCCTGATACTGACTCCACAAGCGGGCCTTTCAGATTCGAAGTGAAGACGGGGAGTTGGTCGGTATCCTATGAAGCTTCAGTCGAAAACGGAACCCTCCGCTACGCCTGCGTGAGTGGGGACGAGGTTAAGATGCTCAAAGCTCGCTCGGAAGTGCCACTTAGTGACTGGCTGAATAGCAACGGGCTGATGTTCATCCTCGACGGCGACCGGATCATCGAGGGAAACCTCGTCTACAAGCCCACTTGGGATAAAGATCCTTACGAGCGAGAACAACTGACGATACTCGATTGGAAAGGGACGACCCTCACTGTCGAGTCACAGCGGAAGGAGCGACTCACCGATTCGATCCAGTACCGTGCCATTGCCGAGCTCAAAGCTGAAAGCGAACCCTGGGACATCATTCTCGATGATGACGGCAATGGTGAAATTGCAGATGTGGTCGCGATGCGAATCGATCAAGAAGGCTTGCTCGTTCGACTGGTGCACTGCAAGTTCTCGCACGACAAGAAGCCCGGCGCTCGCGTTTCCGACCTCTATGAAGTCTGCGGTCAAGCACAAAAGTCAATCATGTGGCGGCGCAGCGACCTACGGCCGTTCTTCAAGACGCTCGACCATAGAGCGCGTAAGAAGCAGAAGCGTGACGGAGTGAATCCATTCGAGGTAGGCGACATCAAGAAGCTGTACGAGATCCAGGATCGCGCACTCGTGTTGAAGCGTCGCATGGAGGTTGTCATCGTCCAGCCTGGCCTTTCGGCAGAAGGCGCAACACCGCAACAGTTGGACCTATTGGCCTCTACTCAAGCCTACCTGAGGACGACGATCAATGCTCCGCTCTCAGTGTGGTGCAGTAAGTAGCGATCGGTACCTTCACTCCTGTGGGGTGTTAGTCCGCCCGACATGTCCCGCTAGAGGACTAAAGGGACAGCTTCGAAACGCTCCAACAGGGTTAGGCGTACCGGTACTACTAACTCCCCGAGTTGACAACTATGTACCGAACGGACACAAAACGACCCCTGTTATAGGGGTCGTCAACGGTACTTGAATTTTCAACTGGTGGTCCTAACAGGACCTTCTTCGAAACATTTTGTTGATCTCGTCAACAGATTAGATCTTGTTCCGCTCGCTCTCCCCCAGGCGCCGGCACCGACGCCCATCCGGCAGTTCCGCTTCACGTTCGCCCAACGACAGGCTGTGATCGAAGCCTACGAATCCGGTGCCACCATGGCCGCTCTCGCCAAGCAGTACAACGTGAAGCGCGAGAGCATCAGCAAGCTCCTGCGCAGATCAGGTGTGACCATCCGTGAACGACGCATCATCTCCGAAGCCGAAACCGACCAAGCCGTCCAGCTCTATGCCCACGGTCTCTCCAGTGCCCGGATCGCCGACCAGGTTGGCTACGACCAAGCCACTATCTATCGTGCCCTCAAGAAACGTGGTGTCGTGATGCGGAGTCCGAACGATCGATCTCATCGCGGGCGGTGAGCGCCCACTGGATGAGTACCCGTACCAACCGCTTGGTGTCCGGCGATGTTCGACGAACTCCACGGACCTGCACGCTACGCACTGGGAGACCAGGAGCTCGTACGCCGGATCACGGACGAGGCTGCGGGACCGAACAGAGCAGACGACACGTTCGGTGACGGCATCATCATCCGATCTCGGCGCGAGTAACGGCCACACCTTGCAGTTCGGCAGTGGCTCTGGTTGCCGGACCAAGAGAAACGCTCGCGCGAAATGGTGCTGCGCGCTCAGCCGTCTGTGTGGTCGTCTGCGCCGTCCGAGCTGTCCGAGCCGTACAGAAGACTCAGAATGCTCGCCGACAGCTGCGGCGGAACCGCGTTGCCGATCATCGTGGCGAGGTCCGATTTGCGTTCGATATCGGAAAAATCAAAGTAGTCCGGGAAGCCCTGAATCCGTGCCGCTTCGTGCGCCGTTAAGGCGCGCTTCTCCGACGGATGCATGTACCTTCCCTGGCCGATGCTCCCGAACCCGCTCGTGATCGTCTGGGCGGGATCCGACCACGTCAGGCGGCCGTACATCGAGACGTACGAGTGGACTCCCTGATGGCATTTCGGCCGCAGGGCATTCGGTAGGTCAACGACTTCCTTCTCGACGAGGTATTGCATTCGCGTCTCGTTTGTCTCGCTAGCCGAGGGAGGCTTGTCCCAACCTGTCCCGTCCGACCTTGCCAAATCTCCGATTGCCCACCGAAGGGTTCGGTGCTTCGGCTTCTCGGCGCCCAGGTTCTCGAATACGGCAGACGGCGCGGCCAGGCTGGCGCTGGTGGCCAACAAGATGTGTCTCTTCCGTTTCTGGGCGACGCCAAGGTCGACGAGAGACACCACAGTGTCCGCGACTTCGTAGCCGAGTGCCTTCAGCTCGTGACGAGCCACCTCGACCACGTTGGCACCGCTGAAGGTGTCATGTAGCACGGCCGGCACGTTCTCGATCAGAACGACATCGGGCTGGAGTAGGGCCGCCGCGCGCACCATGTAGAGGTAGAGCGCGTTCTTTGGATCGTTGCGGCGCGTGTGATTGTTGAGGTTGCTGTGTCCTTGACATGGTGGCCCGCCCATCAGGATGTCGACCACGCCGGTTTTCGTCACGAGCGCGGACTCCGTCTCGGTCACCGGTGCACGCAACGAACTTGAGAACAGAGACTCCACGCTTTCCGTGCGTACCGAAGCGGCCTTTGGGAAGTTGGCCGAGTAGACGGTCGTGGCAGCTTCCTCGTAGTCGACCGCAAGTCGCAGATCGATGCCCCGCCCAAGTTCGCGTGCAGCCATGCCAGCGCCGAGCGACAGGCCACCACATCCCGCGAACAGGTCAACGACGCGCAAGCGGTTGTCACCGGCTTCGAACGCAGGCCGACGCTTGAGGCGGAGCGGGTAACGAGAGCCCGCCTGTTCTGCCACGACGCGACGCTACTCGAGCACGTAGCCTTGTAGCAATTCGCAGCATGAGCTAGACCGCGCCTGCATCGCCACCCTCCTTGAGATGGCGCAGGAGACTGTGTCGGTCAGCGGCGCTGAGCCGAGCCGACGGCTGATCGTCGGCACCTGGAAGGGCCAACCTCCGAAGAGTGGGGTCTTCGAGGACATCGTTCATCCGGATCAACTTTGCGGTGAGCGAAGCATGAACGTTCTCGTCGATGGTCCCCTTTGCCACGAGCAGAGTTACCCGAGCGTGCGTGCCAGCAGGCATCCCGACTCGGTGCGTCCTATCCAACGCTTGAAGAAACAACCCCGCGTTGTAGGAACGATCCAGGTGGATCTGCGACTGACACACCTTGTGCAGACTGACCCCCTCCCCCAAGGTCTGCGGAGTGGCGATCAAGACCCTGCACTCGGGATCGGTGCGGAATCGCTTCAGCTCACGCTCCCGATCCCGCGGAGCGCGGCCGTCATGGAGAGGAAGCATGCCCGTCACCGTTGCCGGGTTGTGGGGAGCCAGCACCCGCTCCAGCTCGCGGACGTTGCCTAGGAAGTTGGTCCAGACGAGAAGCTTGTCGCCACGCAACCGGTGCTCCTCTGCTGCGCGAGCAACATGTAGGAGCTTCCTGGGATGGGCGACATTGGCCAAGTCATCCAGGAGCTCCCGAAGTGCTACGTCTTGCCCAGGAAGCTCGTCCGGCCAGCCAAGTACTTGATCCCCCGATTCCAGTAGAAGCACTGGATTGGACGCGGCGGCGATCATCCGGGCAGTGGCCCGTGCCGCAAGTCCTGGGTGCAGATCGAGAAGCGACGCGTGACGGGCGAATCCCGACGCCACCGCTTGGTAAATCTGCTGGTGCGCAGGGTCTAGCTCGACGGTCTCGACGGTTACTTCCGCCTCGTCCAACCCGAGGTCCTGCTTAGCGATGCGCACCCATGCACGGTCTCCATTGGGCGTGTTGGGGTCCGCTAGGCGTTCACCCTGACCCGGCCAGGCAAGATCGAGGATCGAGGCTAAGTCCGTGCGTCGGTTCGGCATCGGAGTCCCGGTCAGTGCGAACCGGACCTGCGCGAGTCGCGCCACGTCACGAGCGCCAGCGCCATATGCGCCTGACTCACCGCGCTTAGCTCGGTGCGCCTCATCAAAGGCGACCATGAACCGACGCCCGTGGCCCCAAGCATCGATAGCTGCGCGTGTGGTGCCCATCGCAACGCGCTCATAGTTGAAGACGACAACGTCGGTCGACCGACGGGGCGACGTCGGCGTGATCTCGACCGACGGCGCCCGACCCTCGGAGAAGCAGTCCGCAGCTTCACCGGTCCATGCCTCGTAAGCGCTCTGCGGGGCGACCACAAGCATTCGATCAACGAGCCCCCGACTCCGGAGAAGTGCGAACAGCGCGTAGGTCATCGTCGTCTTGCCGCTGCCGGGAACTGAGAAATTGCCACCGCTACCCGCCAAGAGCAACTCGGTCACCGCGGCCATCTGCGCCGGAAGAAGCGTCCGACTGAATGCAGTCGCCTCCAGTTCAGCTCGCACCGCATCGATCGCAGCCGCGTCAGGAGGTGCACTGGCGAGAAGCTCAACGAGTGCGGCGTCGAGGCCCGCAGCACTCTCGGCAGCATCGGCGGCCGCTCGCGTCCAGGTCCAAGGCCACATTCCGCCCGGCCACGGCTGCAACAGGATGCGGCGAACCTCGCCAGCCTGGTCGGTCGGCACGGACACCATCGTCGGCGAAGCCACGATCGCGGACGCAAACTGCATCAGTTCTTGCGCCAATACTGCCCATGCGTTGGGCGTCATCCCGGAGGGCGACTCAATGATGAGCCGCCCTCCGAGACGATCGACTGAACCTGCGGGGCGTTCGCTCTGGCTCGTCACCGCGACGCGCGGGCGGCCATCCGCGCATACGCCTTGCCTGTGGTGAAGAAATCGTTGAGCGCTAGGAGAAGAGGAAGAACCTCGTCTGCCGTCGCCTCGTTCACGCCGATCACCTCGTACAGGGGCTCCTCCGCGAAGTCGATCTCGTCAGGCTGATCGTCCAAGTCGTAGATCGTCTGAGGCGTGACAGTCTTCAATCCCTCCGACTGCTCGAAGCAAGCCTTGAGCTGGTCGGCCACGATCTTGATCTGACGTGCGAATTCGGCCTGCGGACTTTCGTTGGGATCGCGACCATCGCCAAGCCACATCGCGCGCAGCTCAAGGTCACCCAGAATCTCGCCGGTCTCAGGGTCGCTCGGAATGGTCTGCTCTGCGTTCAGCGTGAGGGCAGCGATCGCCACGCGGAGCTGCTCAATGCCACGCTCGTCAAGAACCATGCGCTCCATGAGGACGTTGGGGTCACTCGCCTTAACGTCGGCATTCTTGCCGCCACCACCACGACCCGTCCGCGTGAGCGCCTTGCCTGAACCGATCAGTCCGGGATTGGCGATCAGCGCCACGGCTCCGAGCGCTGCGATCGCTCGCTGATGCGGCCCGGCAGGGAGGTTGGGGTCGCCGGCCGCCTTCTCACGCTCGCGCTGCGCGCCGTCGGCCAACGTCGCCAGGGGCGACGTCAAAAGGTCCGGCCAGGTCTCAGCACCCTGCTCGCTGGTCTTCCAGAACCACGTGGCCTGAAAAGTTCCGGCCAGCGCTGCGGCCACGGTGCCCTCGTCTGCGCTCGCATGAAGGCCGAGCGCAGCAACCGCCTGTGCGGCGGCGACTCGCGCTCGGTCCACAGAGTGAACCCGCTTACTGTTCTGCGTGAGGAAGCGGTTCACGATCTTGAGTGACGGCTCGTCCTCTGGGTCGGTCGGAACATCCTCGGTCGTCATGATCGCCAGAAGCTTCGTGGCTGACACAAGCCGATTGCCGGGAGAACCGTCCGACTGCCCGGCGGACCCATTCCAGTCGAGCGGCCTCTCCCCGAGCCATGCGGAGCGCTCCGCAGCCGAAATGCGCCCAGCGTCAAGGAGCTCGTCGATGACGCCGATGGCAACGAGCCCGTGGACATCGGCCTCGTGCCACGGGTCCTTCATCTTGCCCGGCACGTGGTAGCTGCGGATGAGTTCCTGAATGGTGGCCGCGACCGGGTGCCTCTCGTGCGACGTCGTGACCGGGTCAGGCTCAACGCGGATCGTCAGGTTGATGACCATCGTCCGCATGAGCTGGAAAGCCACGGCGGCAGGAACGCTCGACGCCGTGTTGTCAATCCAGCCCTGCTCGTCAGCCCCGGGGAAATACCCCGCCGCTGCACTCGACTTGAAGCGCAGCTCCTCCTCGAGCGCTTCCAGGTCGGCGGGACGAAAATCGCGAAGGAGCGGTTCGGGACCGCTAAACCAGTGGGCGCTCGCGATCGAGTGGACGTTCCGGATCGCCAGCGCGTCCAGCCCGACCAGCGAGGAAAAGAGACGCTGCGCACCTTCTGCTGCCTCAGCAACCCAAGCGCTGCCGTCGTCAGAAATCAGCTGCGTCAGCACCACATCCGGCGCCTCAAGCACGCCAAATTGCACGATGCTGTCGATCCGATCGCGCTTCTTCGCGGCCGAGGTGTAGTTGGAGAGCTCAAGCAGGCGGCGCTGCGCCGCCGTGATCTCTAGCACCGACTCCACGCCCTCGACCGCCATTGTCGGAAGCCCGTAACGGGGGTGATCGGTTGCGCTCGTGAGCAGCTTCGTGTGCCCACCTGCGAGCGCCGCACCCAGACGACGAAGTGCGCGGCCATTGGTGAGCCACGGAAGGATGACCGGAGTGTTCGCTACAAACCGGACCTGGTGGAGCACTCCCTGCTCAGTCCGCTTGACCTGCAATGAGGACAGGGCAGCGAGATTGCGGTCAGTGTCGGCGTTCAGCGCCTCGACCAGTCGCACCAGGCCGAGGTCGACGTCATCGGGAGAGATCCCGTGCTCGGCGGCGATGACCTCGCGGACGCGGGCACCGAGCTTGGTCAGCCCAGCGCCGTCTACTTGCTGTGCACTGCCGCGCTCGGGACGGAACGGGATCGGGCGAAGGGGTCGGCCATCGAGACGACTGGCCGGTGGAGCGAGGTCGGGATCCTGGAGCGGACGAAGGACCGCGCTGCTGGTCTTGCTCACGGACTGAGCCTGAGCGGAACGGGTTGTACGGGGCACGAGAACTCCTCAGTTCTACGGGCCCGTGCCGGATGAACGGCGGGGTAAATGCTTCTGAAGCGCGTCCAGATACACAAAAGCCCCTCCGGTCGAACCGTGACCAGAGGCTTAGCGCATCAAGACAGCCGGTGCTGCCGCGAAACGCTCTGAGCCTGGTACGACACGAGCAGATGGATAACTACAGCCATGTTAGCCCACGCGCGATGCCAGATGTCAAGAGCCAGCCTTCACCCCGCCGACATCAGGCATCAGGCGTCAAGCACCTCGACGACCAGCTTCACGCCCTGGTCAAGGATGGCGCGTGCCAGCGCGATCATCTGCACGGCCGACGGCGCTTCGACACCGATGAGTACGCCGTTACCGGAGCCATCCACAAAGCCGCAACCAGTTGAAACGACCATCGGCTGGAGCAGTCGCGCTGCTTCATCGGTTGACGCGAAGAGGACGACGGGCCGAGTTGACCAGGCCGTGGCCGTAGCGTGTCCGCGGCAGCTTGCGGCCGGATAGAAACCGGCCGCGGCGAGCGTGTAGACCAGACCAGCCACGCCAAGATCGAGCCCTAGCAGCGAAGCCTCGTATGTCATTTCATCATCGATGCGTTGCCCAACTTCCGCATCGGGAGGCGCATCCCCCCACTCAAGTCCAGCGTCGGAGTTGTAGTACTCCGCCCACGATGCCCACTCCTCGAATTCCTCTGCGTCATTCGATGCTGCCGCTACAAGCTGAAATACGGCCTCTTCCTGGTCCAGGATCGCGCTGGCATTCTCAAACGTGCCGCCAACGATGGGCCAAACACCGATGAAGAACCCGAAGCCTTCGTCATGGACGTCATCCGGATCTGGCAAGCCGAAGCAGTAGGCGGGCGGCAACTTGGTCGAGAGCTCATGGGTATCGACTGGGATGAACATGGAGGGAGCGTGTCACGCACCGCCGACGCCGTCCCGGTCGGTCCGGACCCCAACTGGGGAAGGCGGCGCAGCGAGTCGGTCCGACGCGCCCAAGGCTCGCGGTCTCAAGCAGAACTAGCATGTCGTCGCCAACCCATAGAGTCAGGCTCGTGGCCTATCCGTCGTGGAGCTATTTCCCTCGCAATTCGCGTCCGCCCCAGTGGGCGTTCGATCTCGTGAGCGAGACCGCCAGTGTCGAAGACTTTATCCATACGCGTGAACCTGGAAAGCCAAAGGGAGAGACCAGTAGTGACGCTGTTCTCGCACAACTGACTCCGGGACTACAGCGACTCGGATTCCAGGTCGAAACTGGTAAGACGCAAGATCAAAGATTCGACGCCCGGTTCTCTTTGGCGACGACGGGCAGGCCCAGCTGACGTACGAAGTGGATGCCTTCCAAGACGAGGTAGGTATCGCGGTCGAGGTCGAAGCTGGCCGGGGCGCACAGAACGGCGCGGACTATCGCAACATCGTTCGTACATCCCTGCTTCTTGACGCCGACTTCCTCGCCATGTGGTTGCCGGCCATCTACCACTACAAGCAGGCGGGGCGACCGATGAAGACGGCCGCCTACAGCAGCACACGCAGCACGCTTGGGACTGCTGCACGATCAGGTGACAGGTGGGGTCACGCAGCCTGAGTGGCTGGCGTGGTCTCGTGCGTGGTCATGATGGTCTCGTACTCGATGGGGGTCAACCGGCCCAGAGCGTCTTGGCGGCGGCGTCGGTGGTAGGTCCTTTCGATCCACTTCACGATCGCGATCCGCAGGTCCTCGCGGGTGTCCCAGGAGCCGCGGTTCAGGACGTTCTTCTGCAGGAGCGCGAAGAACGACTCCATGGCCGCGTTGTCGCCAGCGGCGCCGACGCGGCCCATCGATCCGACCATCTCGTGACGGTTGATGGCGTGGACGAACTTCCGGCTACGGAACTGGCTGCCTCTGTCGCTGTGGATCACGCAGCCGGCAACCTCACCGCCCTCGATCCCTCGCCTGGCGACGGCGTTGTTCAGCGCAGCGACCGCCAGCCTGGACTTCATCCGTGAGTCGATCGAGTAGCCGACGATCCGGTTGGAGTAGGCGTCCTTGATCGCGCAGAGGTAGAGCTTGCCCTCACCGGTGCGGTGCTCGGTGTAGGGGTCGGACCAGGGCGCCCTGTCAGCCTTTCGGCTGGTGGGTTTCCCTGGCCCGCCCTCCGAACCGGACGTGCGACTTTCATCGCATCCGGCTCTCCACGTGTTCATGCCGCTGGTGCGGGTGATCCCTTTGTCGGCGCACTCGACCATGGGGTCGGGATCTTGGTGCCCCGGTAGCGGTAGCGCTCGATAGCGAACGCGTTGGCCCGGAACATCTCGATTCCTCCGGCGCGGATCTGCCACCCGGGCAGGTAGCGCCGGACCAGGGTGTGCATGTTCAGCCCGACGTGTCGTTTGCGGAGCCAGCCCACGATCCGCCAGAAGGCGTAGTGATCGAGGTAGCCGAAGGTCCGCGAGGACACGCCATGACGGAAGTAGGTGCACCAGCCCCGCAGCGTCGGGTTCAACCGGCGCAGCAGGTCAGCAAGCGTTCGATGTTTCGCACGGCGCGTCAGCGTCCTGACCTTGGCCATCACCGAAGCCAGTGACTTCTTCGACGGGTAGGTGTAGATCGCTGTCTTGCCTGTCCGGCTCCGCCAGGCACGGCGCTGGATGCGCCAGCCGAGGAAGTCGAACCCCTCATCGATGTGGCAGACCCTCGTTTTCTCGACCGATAGGCGTAGGCCTATCGGTGCGAGTACCGACCCGACCTCGTCCCAGAGCGCTTCGGCATCGGCGCGTTGTCCGTGGATGAGGACCACGAAGTCGTCGGCGTACCGAACGAGTTTCATGACCGCACCCCCGGCGCGTCGGTGCTTGGCGCGTGTCCATTCCGGTCCGAGCGCCTCCCACTTGGCGGCGAAGTGCTCGTCCAGCACGGACAGGGCGATGTTGGCCAGTAGCGGTGAGAGGATCCCGCCTTGAGGTGTGCCGGTGATCGTCTCGCGGTTCAGTCCGTCCTCGGTGAGGACCCCGGCCCGCAAGAACGCCTTGACCCAGCCCAGGACCCGTTTATCCCCGACGCGACGACGCACCCTGCCCATGAGGGCGGTGTGGTCGATCTCGTCGAAGCACGCCTTGATGTCGGCCTCGAACACCCACTCATAGTTGCGAGTAGGTGATGCGAGGTAGTGAATCTCAGCGATCGCGTCCTGTGCCCGGCGACGAGGACGGAAGCCATAGGAACATGGTTTGAAGTCCGCCTCGAAGATCGGCTCGAGCACCAGTTTCAACGCGGCCTGCACGACTCGGTCACGGGTAGTCGGGATCCCCAGGCTTCGGACCTTGCCCGACGCTTTCGGGATCGTCTTCTCCCGTACCCGTTGCGGCACGAACCGGCCAGCCTTCAGGTCCTCACGGACCCCAGCCAGCAGGTCCGCAGCCCCTCCACCGATGCCGCGGGGCGTGACCCCGTCGACACCGGCGGTTCGTGCGCCCTTCTTGCCCCGCACCCTGTGCCACGCCACGACCAAGAACGCCGGGTCGTAGACAAGGTTGGCGAGGTCATCGAAGCGACGGCCAGGATCGGCCACCGCCCATCGGTGCAGCTTCTTCTGCATCCTCAGTACCCGCCACTCGGCTGCCTCCCGCTCGGGGAAGCCATCGAGTATCGGTTCGCCGGTATTCACCAGCGACCTCCTGAGGATGCGTCGTTGCTGCGAACACGCTGGACCCCTTCGCCATGTGGCCGGCTTTCCCGACCTCGGACTACTACGGGTCCTCCGCCCCACCACGGCGGCATCAGCCGACGACGTGCCTTCCCGCCGACCAGCAGGATGCTGGCCAGTGAGGGGACCGCCGCGATGGTTCCCACGTTCACTGTCGAACCGTTCGACGGGGTCGGCGCCCAACTATGCCCCTGCAGCATCGCCACGGCTACGCCGCAGGCATTCACCGTGGCCTCCCGACCGGCGACATCACCCAGTCCAGAAGTTCCCCCGACCATCACACCGACACCACGGTTGAGCCGAGGCTCGGCGGTGTCGTGATCGGGGTGCGCGCTGCTAACCGGCCCTGATCCACCAGGTTCGAGCCGGAGGCTCTCTTGAGGGGCGTTCAGCCGTTGGTTCCTCACGTACGCCTTCCCGTCTTGCTAGCCGGACCCAGACCATCTGGCAGTGCCGGCCTGTCCCGTCGTTGTCAGGGCCGCTTCCGCCCTCGCCCCCGTCTCGGGGGTCAGGCTGCCCTCAGCTTCACCACGCTGCTGCGACAGCGCGGCGGTGCAGGTCTTTCACCTCCACTCGATTCAACAGCGCCTCGTGGCGCTCGATGTCGGTCAGCCACAGCTCGTTCGGTGCCTCGGCGCTGAACTCGTGACGGATCACGCCGTGCTTGTCGACCGCGGCACACCGGTCGTCATGAACCGGTGGGCCGGGCCGTTTGGCCTTGCCTCGCTTGGGTTTGCCGAACGCGCTGAACCAGCCGAGGTCAGAGCAGATGCGCCACGCGGTCCGCGCAGCCATCGGCTCGCCGGCTTCGTGGGCCTCGTCGAGCAGGAACCGGTAGCCGAACTCCGGGTCGTCACGGTGGGCGTCGAACAGGGCGTTGGTCCGGTAGGCCTCGAGGAGGTCGGCGTCGGTGACCGGCGCCGCGAGCCAGCGGTAGTAGGGCTGGCGTGCGATCCTCAGTACCCGGCACGTCACCGTCACGGGCACCCGGATCGGGGCATCCACAGCGGCCAGCTCGCGGACGAGCGGGTACATCATTTTCCCGGCAGGTTCGCCTGCGACAGGTAAGCCGCGGCACGGCGCAGGACCTCGTTCTCCTGCTCCAGGAGCCGGATCCGCTTCCTGGCCTCACGCAGCTCGGCGTTGTCGGCGCTCGTGGTCCCGGGCTTGGTCCCGTCCTCCACATCAGCGGACTTCATCCAGCTCGTCAGACACGACTCGCTGATCCCGAAGTCAGCAGCGATGGTCTTGAGCAGCTGACCTGGCTCACGGTTCCTCGCGACACGAACCACGTCGTCGCGGAACTCCTTGGGGTAAGGCTTGGGCACGGTGTACATCCTTCCAGCGGTGCTCCTCAGCACCACAGATCAGATGTCACCCAGCCGTGCAGCAGTCCCCTTGAGGCGATCTACAGCTCCCGTCGCCTCACCCTGCCATTTGCCGTTGTTCTGCTAATCGGCTACTGAGGCCGTGCTCAGGCAGGGCTTGACTACGCTCATCAGATGGATCGGGAGTCCTCATGGGCGACGTCTGAGACTGCGCGCAACACGATGCGTGCCAACAAGAGTCGGGACACCAAGCCCGAGCTAGCGCTCAGATCGGAACTACACCGACGCGGCCTGCGCTTCCGTGTCATGCTCGTCCGATCAAGCAGGTCCGTCGAACTGCGGACGTCCTCTTCACCCGGCAACATCTCGCGGTCTTCGTTGATGGGTGCTTCTGGCACGGCTGTCCGGACCATTACACGGCACCTGTCCAAAACGCCGGGTTCTGGGCTGGCAAGGTTCAGGCCAACCGAACCCGTGATGCGGAGACGAACGATCTCCTAGCCGCAGCCGGCTGGCACGTACTGAGGGTCTGGGAACACATTCCTGCCGGCGCGGCGGCAGACTTGGTGGTCGAAGCACACCAGACGCTCAGCGCCGACGCCGGATGACGTCGTGCGGCGGGCGTGTTTGCCCGGTCAAGTCCTGTGGCGTGGTGTACGAAACGAATCCCTCGTCGGGCGTGTCGTTAGGCGCTGATGGCGACCTCCTCGTTGGTCGGTGATTGATCGGTGGGGTTGGCGATGAGGCTCATCCGGGAGCGGGCGAGGACGTCGAGTCCGAGGTAGCGGCGCCCTTCGGCCCATTCGTCGTGCTGTTCGGCCAGGACGGCGCCGACGAGTCGGATGATGGCGTTGCGGTCGGGGAAGATCCCCACGACGTCGGTGCGCCGACGGATCTCGCGGTTGAGGCGCTCGTTGGGGTTGTTGGACCAGATCTGTCGCCAGATCTCTTTGGGGAACCCGGTGAAGGCCAGGATCTCCTCGCGGGCACCGTCGAGGTGCTCGGCCACTGCTGGCAAAGAGGTGACGAGCTCGGAGTCGAGGAGCTTGTCGAACTGCGCGTGGACCGCGACGGCGTCGGGCTGGTCGTAGACGCTGTGCAGCATCGCCTTCACACCGGGCCACGCCGCCTTGGGTGTCACCGCCATCAGGTTCGCGGCGTAGTGGGTGCGGCACCGCTGCCAGCCCGCCCCAGGCAACGTGGCCGCGATGGCCTCGACCAGGCCAGCATGGGCATCTGAGGTCACCAGCGCGACGCCGGACAGGCCGCGGGCGACGAGGTCGCCGAAGTTCCCCAGCCAGCCGGCGTGGGTCTCACCGGTCGCGACCTGGACCCCGAGGATCTCCCTGTGGCCATCGGCGTTGACGCCGGTGGCGACCATGACCGAGACGTTGCGGACCCGCCCACCTTCACGCACTTTCATGGTCAGCGCATCAGCGGCGACGAACGTGTACGGCCCGGCCTCGCTGAGGGGTCGGGTGCGGAAGTCCTCGACGTGGGCGTCGAGATCGGCGGCCATCACCGAGACCTGCGACTTCGACAGCCCAGTGATCCCGAGCGACTGCACGAGCTTGTCCATCCGCCGCGTCGAGACACCCAGGAGGTAGCAGGTCGCCACGACGCTCGTCAGCGCTGCCTCAGCGCGGCGGCGTCGCTCGAGGAGCCACTCCGGGAAGTACGTCCCCGCACGGAGCTTGGGGATCGCGACGTCGATCGTGCCGACGCGGGTGTCGAGATCGCGGTGACGGTAGCCGTTGCGGGAGTTGACCCGCTCCGGGCTCTTCGAGCCGTAGGCGGCACCGCACACCGCGTCGGCCTCAGCGCCCAAGAGTGCGTTGACGAACGTCGCGAGCAGCTCACGCATCAGGTCAGGCGACGCCTGGGCGAGTTGCTCGTGGAGGAACTCGCCCGGCTCGAGCGTCTTGATCAGGGCAGGGTCGATCTGGTTGATACTGGGTCCAGCGGTCATCGATGTGACTCCGTTCGAGAGTGCTTTGGAAGGTTCACTCGAAGGATTCACCCGGTGGCCGCGCCTACGTTGGAGGCACGCGCTCACTCAGGTCGTCGTACACCACTCTGCTGGACTCAACTGTTTGCCCGAGACCGTCGGTGACCACTTGTACGTTTGGCTCATGCCCAAGCCGTCTCGAAGCGTCGACATCTCGCCCCTCCAGTCTGAGGTGCGACGGACCGCTTCGATGGCAGTCGGCCCCCATCACCAACCGCGCATGTTGACGGATGGCGAGCGCGAGGTTTGGCGTCAGCGATCGGAGGCCTCTCGGGTTGCGAAGAGCGCTGCACTCCGTGGCGAACTTGAGCCTCTTCATGAGCTGAACGTTCCGAAGCTGAACCCGTACGACCTGATGCCTCAGGTCGAGCCGCGCGACGGTGGTGCGATTTCACTCTTCAGCGGCGGCGGCGGCCTCGACCTGGGGTTCTCTCGAGCTGGATTCATCCACAACGCAAGCTTCGAGATTCTTCGCCCAGCCGCCGAGACTCTTCGGCTCGCGATGTCAGAGGGAGAAGTCTTCGGGGGTTCCGACGGCGACGTCACCGACGTTGACTGGCGCTTGTGGAAGGGAGCGGAAGTCGTTCACGGGGGACCTCCATGTCAACCGTTCTCGGTGGCCGGTCGTCAACAGGGCATCGACGACGAGCGCAACATGTGGCCGGCGTTTGTTGACTGCGTCCTCAAGGTCCGGCCCCGCGCCTTCATCGCCGAGAACGTGCCCGCACTGGCCTCCAACAAGTTCAAGCAGTACGTGAGCGAGCACATCATCGAGCCGCTCAGCGCTCACTACTACGTGAAGCAGTTCGTGCTGAAGGCCGAGGACTTCGGAATCCCTCAGACGCGCCGACGCGTGTTCTTCGTCGGGTTCTCGCGCAAGAAAGACGCCGATCGATTCCGGGCGCCGAGTGCTACGCATTACTGGGGCCGAGACAATGCCCAGGGCGGCCTCGCACCGTGCATGGGCGTCCGGGAAGCACTCGGACTCCCCGACATCGACTTCGATGCACTGTCGCCAACGATCCGTAGCACCCTGACCGGGCCACGCCACACCACTAGCATCCTGAATAGCGTCGCGGCACAGCGCACGTTCGCGGCCCTTGAGGTCTGGCCCAACGGAGTCGCTCCCACCCGGGAGAAGGCACGCGCGTTCCCGGCCGCAAATGGGCACTTCCGATTGTCTGTGCCTGACGTGGCTATCTTGCAGGGATTCCCCGAAGACTGGCCGTTTGCGGGCGCCTGAGCGCCGACTGCCGGGTCCAGTGGGTCCACATGCTGCGGGTGGGCGCGGTATTCGCGAACGGTTGCGGCGTGATCGTCTGTGACTTTTCGCAACCCCCGATCGACGAAGTAGCTCTCGGGGATGTGCGGGTTGTTGAGCGTGGCACCCCTGCGGATCACGTACGCCAGCCGCTCCTGGAGTAGGCCAATCATCCTTGCCCTGCTGTAGCGGCCGTCGGCCAAATCACCATTCGCGCGGTAGTCCGCTGCCTTCCACTGGTTCTTCATAACGAGACGTGCGTCGGCGATGCTGAAGTCCTCAGCATCCGACAAGACAGATGTCAGCGTCGGGTCCGTCACGAGACTCCGAACGTGCTCAGCCAAGACCATGTCAGGGCGGATGTAGGACTCTTTGTCGGAGATCCAGTCATGCATGTCGCCGGGCGAGGCGTAGTAGCAGTACTTGAGCGTCGTGCCATCTGACTCGTAGAACGCGAACAGCCAGTGGAGGTCTTGCCACTTTGCGATGTGCTCAGGTCCAAAGTCACGGACAGTAGAAACGGAGTTGCCGGTTGTCGACTTGAGCTCGAACGGCAGGGACTCCTCCAACTCCGGCAGCTTTAGCCGAGCGTCTACGTCCGAGCGAGCGCGATCCGCGGGGACAGTCAGGTTGAAGAGCGCAACCATCTGCTGTTCTCGGCTGTCGTCTTGCACGGGCACCGCACAAGAATGCTGCCGGCAGCCGACTGTGGCCAGCTGCCACGCCGCAGATGCCAGCGGACAGAGCCGGGCAGAGACTTGGGTCTCTGACATCAGTGCGCACTTCGCAAATCCAAGGCGCTCGTTAGATGCGCTCAAGGTCGTCACTGGCGGCGATCATCCATACGCCGTCCTCGAACATGATCTCGAAGGTTTGCTCCGGCCCCGAGCTGCTCAGTTCGTTGATCAGGACGAACGTCTGACCATCTCGCCGCCGGGCCTCGCCGTCCCTTGTGCGTCGCGCATGGAACGTTCCCCGTGGACGGACGGACTTGATCGACACGGGTCCATCGTGCCAGCGCATCTAACTCGAAGGACAGCCTTCGCGACGTCCCGGCGACGGAACCGCAAACGAGTGCTCAACAGAAGAACTCTGCTGGGGCTCTTGACGACAGTAACTTCCTGGTACATCCTAGCTTACAGGATGTACCAGGTAGTTCCATTGAGAGGCAGGCACGACCATGAAGGTTGGCGGACGAGACTTCAGCGAAGACAAGTGCAGCGTAGAGCTAGTCATGCGTGGCGAGACGCCCGAGCTGATCCAGAAGTACGTCGTGGAGGTCAACGGCACTGTGTTCCCACCCAAGCAGGTGCTGGCCACTGTGACCGGCTGGGAACGCCAGTCGTTCACCACGATGGAGGCGCAGCGGGTTCTGAATAAGATCGGCTTCATCTGCCGGGCAGCCGGAACGCTCCCCGATGGGCGGGCTGGTTGGGTCCAGTCGACAGGCGAGGAACCCGAGCCGGCCGAGACCGATAGAGGCCGTGTCGCCGCTCTGGAGGCTGCTGTAGCAACCGCCCAGGAGGCAATCGCTGGCCTAGCTGCTCGCGTGCGCATCCTAGAGAGCGCCAACTAATCGTCGACTGCTCTCGTGTCAGCGGGGCGCGTGGAGCCACGCGCCATTCGTGTCGCCTGTGTCGTGGACTCGTCATTTTCGGCCACGCGATCGAGACCCCATGCAGCGCCGCACCAGACCGGTCACGCTGCAACCACTCAAGACGCTCCCGGTCCCCATCGCGCAGTACCAGAGCCGTCGCAGGTCGATTCGACATGCCCACATGATTTCAGATTCTGAAACGTAATGCTATTTCCCTCGCGGACCACTAGGAGTCGCTCTCGGCATGCTGCAATCCCGGGATCGCTGACCCGTCGAGGTCCGGTCGGATCTCGCCCACGCCTGGCCTAGCCTTGTTCGCCTTTGACTGAGCCGAGGACCTCTGGCGATGTCTCGGAATCATCTATGGCGCTTCGCTCACTATGACGGGAAATGCGGAGATTGGTATCCCGTCAACGGTGAACCATGCACCGCTGTAGCGGGTTCCTGGTGCGTGTGAGGTTACGTGGCCGTCATTCGATTCCAGCCTGTAGACAATGCCGGGCTCGGTGACGTCTGCGCCGGGTATTTCGGCGTTGTAGAGGGTGCTGGTTCCGATCAGTTCGTTCACCAGAGGGAGTTCACCCGTGGGAAGTGATGATGTGGGAGACATTGGCATTGTCTTCCATGTAGCCGATCCGATTAGACCGTTGGCGTCCAGCGGGGCCCAATGCAGGGTCATGTTGCATGTGCCGGTGACGCAGGTGCCCATGGCTTCCACTAGCAGGGGCTCCCCCGCGGTCGCGATCGGCGTCGTGGTCGGGACGATGAGTGGTGGTTCGCTGATGTGGGTGTGGTGGTACCCGACACGGACGCCTTCGATGGGGACGTAGCCTTGTTGCTGTCCGGTCCCTGGTGCCCAGGTCGTGGTGGTCCCGTCGTCGACACGGAAGAAGTAGTCCACCCCATCGGTGGTGGCGATTGCCGCGGGAATGGTAGCGGAGATCGAGATCTGCCGGTTTCCAGACAGGATGAGTTCGAGTGGCACAGTCGCTTCGTTGACCTGCATGTCCACGTCGTCGAATGTCTCTAGGTCGTCCAGAACGGTGCCGTCTTCCGGGGTGGTTCGATAGTAGAGCCGCGCGGTGCAGGTGCGCTGCTCCGGACAGTTGCTGAGCGCCTCGATCTTGATGGGTTCTCGATAGTTCGATCGGACCACTGGCACATGTTGGATATGAGGCGGCTCCGTGACGTGAAGCGTGTGATAGCCAAGCCGTAGGCCGTCCATCGGGATGTAGTAACCATTGTAAGGAGTCCCGGGCCAGTACGTTTCTACTTCCCCGTCGGTGACTTGGAAGAAGTAATCGATCCCGACCGTGTCGACATCGGCGCCTGGGATGGTTGCTTCGTACGTGTGGACGTCGCCGATACCGCCGATCCCCAGAGGGTCGTTCTGTTCTTTGAGCGGAAGCTGGGTCCATCCATCAGCGCCGATCTGGACTTTGACTCCTGCACCTTGCAGGTCCACGGCACCGTTCGTGACACCAGCGGAATCACGGTAGTACAGAGAACCTGAGCAGTCCCCCGTCGAACAGGTCGCCTGAACTGTGAGCGAGATGTCGCGGTCGGCGGGGGCGAAGCCTGGCGTCACGTGTACCAAGAGGGGCGGGGAAAGAGTGGCGATGTGCCAGTAAGGCTGGCTTGCCACTGGAGCGGCGCCGCCGGTGGATTCGTTGACACCGCCCGCAATGGCCGGCGGGTCGGCGGGGAATTGGTTGGTGTCCGTCGCGTCGTCGGCTTCGATGTAATAGTCGATACCCGTGATATTTGCCGCCGTCCCGGGAATGACAGCTTGCCAGGCGCGGGCCGGGATGCCTTCTTGTGGGGGCAGTGTCCCGTTCGCCGTCATCGCGATGGATGTCCAAGGGTTGTTTGGAAGATTCACGCTGCTGGTGTCGAGTTCGGTAGTTCGGTAGAAGAGGGTCGCCTGACATGGGCCGGTTGAGCAAGAGGTGACGGCATCGACGACGACGGGGGTCTGATACTCGGTCGTCAACACCGGGCTGTGGATGATCATTGGCGTGCCTGGGGTGGTGGCACTCACCGTCAGATCGTATGAGACGGGCCGTCCGATGGCTGTCACGGAAAGGGTGTAGTCGCCCTCTGTGGCGATGACGTTGACATGCCCTGATTCGCAGGATCCATCTGCGATGGTGATGTCGTTGGTGTCGCGCAGAGTCCACTTCAGCGCTCCGTCGCGCGAGCACGTGGCGGCGGTGACGTCGAGTTCGGTGGCGTCGTCAGGAACATTGAAGGTGTACTCATCGACCGATGCTTTGGTTTCTAGCGTCCCAGCCCCAGGAACGGGATCGCTGTTGACGTGTCCCGGGCTGACGTTGAGGTCCAATGATGTCGGGAACACCTCAGCGTCTAGGGGTGTGGCCCAGATCTGGAACGAATAGGGACCGATCCCTTGGTCGCTCGAAGAGGTGTTGTCACTGGTTACGTCGAGGCGGTAGTCCCCTGGACCTGCAGCGCTGAGGTCGAGGTCGATACAGTTCCCGGTTGCGAGTTCGATGTCGTTGTCGTCGTAGACCGCCCAGTGGGTGTTGCCGTCCGGGCAGTCGATCGTGCCGACCATGAAGCCCTCATCCTCTGGCTCGACAGAGAATGTGTAGCGGTCGGTCGACTGTATGGTTTCCAGGTTGCCGACGCCGCCAGCCGGCGCCCGAGGGTCACCCACTGTCAGCGTCAGATCGGCAGCGGTGGTGTGGGTGAGGTCCGTGGGTGTGAAAAGCATGAACGAGTAGGCGCCGAACTTGTTGCCGTTGGTGTAGGTGACCCATTCGTAGTCACCGTCAGCCAGGCCGGGTATCGAGGCGTTATTACAGCTATCGCCTCGCGCACGAACCACTACTTCTCCTGACCGGCGCAGCTCCCATTGCTGGTCCTCCACGCATGACTGCGCGTCGTAGACCAGCGTTCCGCCGCTCAGGTTGAACTCGTAGATGTCGGTCGATGCGATCGTTTCCAGACGCGCTGATCCTTCCCCGAGGTCGCCCCTTGCAACTGGTGTGCGCAGCGTGTAGTCGAATCGTTGGGGGTCGGGGACGGGGAGGATGTCCAGGCCGTACGTTGCGGGTCCGCTGTTGTTGATCCCGCTTACGCTCAGTTCGTAGGCTCCCGATGCCAGCGGCGAAGTGTCGACACGCCCGCACCTTTGACGCCACTGATCGATCTGAGTGCCGTCCAACTTGGTGAGGTTGATTGTGAGTGCAGTCCCGCACCCGGAAGTCGTAATGGCGTGCTTTGCGCCAGCGGCTTCCGCCCCGACGTTGAACCTGTAGAGGTCCGCAGCGCCGGGCGATTCAAGTCGGCCGGCACCGTCTGCCTGGGTCGCCTGCGCACTGGGCACCGTTGCAGGATTGCTGATCGGGAACACTTGCGCTGCCGGGGTATCGATAGCCATGTCAATGTTGTCGACACCGAAAGAGGTGCCGTAGATTCCGCGGAACCCTGTGGCCTGCAGCACCATCGAGACTGCGTCGTATCTGGCGGGAGGCAGCTCCATGTTCAGGTGGAACCGCACGTACGCGTGCCCGCCAGCAGCCACACCCCTCCCTGTTTCGGTCAGGCTGGCCGTCGTCGCTTCGGGAAGGTTGGTGATCATGGGCTCGTCGTCCAACAGGATCCTGCCCGAAGGGGCGCCGTTGATCTGCAGGTCGATCATTTGATCGTGCGAATCCGACGCGACCGGTCCGAACACGTACAGGTCCGCTGCTAGCTGAAAGGAGTCGTGACGGGCCACGTCGCCGACAGAGAACCGGTAGCCGGTATCGTCGAAGAGCGGTCCCGCCAGACGGGTCGTCGCCGGTTCCCCTGAGTACCGCACAGCCGCGAAGTTGGACGGAACGGACGCCTCGAAGTCGACGCCAAGGTGCCCACTGCCGTCGAACCCTGCTGAGTCGCTGGCGACAACATTGCCCGTCACGAGCGCGGCACCTTCTGCGTACTGTGCGTCACCGGTCAACAGCAGATCGAGCACACAGCCGTCGAACTGCGGGCCTGGCTCGACTCCAGCATCTGCGCAAATCTCGGTCGCCGCAGCGACCTCGGCTTCGGTGTAATCGTCGATGTTGGCATTGAACTGTGCCGGGAAAGACGGGTCGGTGAACGAACCCGTCGTTTCCCCTGGCCCGTAGCTGAACAGCGAGTCGGTCTGATCGATGCTCCACGAATCGGCAAACGGCCCGTGCAGAACCTCGGGTTCGGCATCTTCCGGCAGGGTCGTCCCGTTCTTCAGTCGCAGGTCATCGACCCGTGTTCCGTTGTTGTTCCCAAGGAGCCCTTCGGTCTCCCAGGAACTGGGCAAACTGATCTTGAAGGTGCTGCCACGGACCATCAGGATGGGCCTATCGGCGTCCAACCCTGGCCAGAAAACCACGATCTGGTCGTTCAGGCGCCACGCGAAGGCGCCAGCGTTCATGTAGGCCATGCCGCCGTTGACCAGGGTGATCTTGTCACCGTCGACATATAACTTGCCGTCGCGGGTGATCTCGGTTCGAAAGCCGTTGAGATCGAAGGCGATCCGGTCGGTGACAGAGACTCGACTATTGACCGGGACGAAACGTGCCTGGATGTCGAACCCGTGCTCCAGCGCGCTGACGAGGTGGAACTCGCCTGCGGTTTGCAGGTCGTATGCCAGGCCATCGAGGGTGTAGATGTGCGGGTCGCCAGAAACCGCGGCGAGCGTTCTACCGAGCGGACAATCGGAGGCCATGGCGGCAATGGCAACATCGCCGAGCTCAGTCCCCTGGATCAGCAGACTCACATAGTTCGAGAGGAGCGCCGCCTGCTGGGTTGGTAGTGGATTTCCTTTAGGTCGTGGCTTGAGGATTTGAGCGACTTGGCTCACCACAACACCTGACTTGATCAAGTGGTTGGCGACGCCGGTCAATAGGAGTTGGTAGTTCTCTGCGTCGATGCCAGCACACGGAGGACCGAGATCGGGGTCATCAACGATGTCAGGCTCATCGACCACCACAGGATCTTCGATCTCATCCTCACCAGGCGCCGTCTCCTGATCTGGATCGTCATCGGGGCAACCGGTGTCCTCGACCAAGTAGATCTCAAGTACCCCGAGCGCGACATCCTGAGACGGCGTTTCAACCTCGAACGTCCGATTCCGGAACGTGCCACCGCGGCAAGACGTACGAAGCACATAGGAGTCCTCGTATGCAGGGACGTCCGCTCCCAGCACGACTCGACTCTCGCCCTCGCGAGGAAAGGTCTCCGTGTAGCGTCGAACCTGTTCCGCGGCGTTTCGACGAATTTTCGCTGCGGTTTCGGTGTCGCATTCGCTCCGCACGCGATACTTGCACTGGACCTTTAACTCGATGATGCGAACCGGACTCGGCTCGTCTTGGGGTTCGCTCGCGTCGTAGATGACCACGTCGGGACGTTGCCCCTCAGTCTTCGTGTACTCGCGGCCGGAAGGATCTTTACGCGTGACCTCGGCGATGTAGCGTGTTTCATACTGGATGTCCGGAGAGATCGATGTCCCCGATGATGCGCCCTGAGCCGTCGGATGAATCGCGCCCAGCAACGACGGGTCGTTGTTCAAGCGATAGATGAACCGGGATTGCGCGATGAACTCGATCGGTGCGCTGTAGCGACCGCAATCGCTCGGGAAGTAGACATGACCCGGCGCTTGCTTTGCGGCATCGAAGCACCCCGGATTGGTGATGCCGCCGCGAGTGCTCATCTCGTACCCGGCAATACACGCCTCCCTTGCGCTGGCCGGTATCGACGGGTCCTGGTCGTTCGGATCACACGTAGCCATCAGCGGCTCGCTAGAGCCGCGGACGAACGGGTCACGAGAGTCGGCCACGGCAGGAACCACTGCCGCTGCTAGTCCACCGACGACTATGGTTGCGGCCACTACCGCACGAACAAGAACTCCCATGACCTAGCCTCCGGTTGCCTCCCACACCTGGATTGCGGCGTGTCATAGTCGTCAACGAAAGAAGGCAATCCGAGTTACGGCCCACGGGCGGGGAGGACACAATTTGTCTAGTCAGCAGAAGGTAACGACCGACTGGGACCACCAAGAGTTCGCCTACTACTTCGGCGAGGGTGGCGACGTCATGGTGTGGTTCATCACAGCTAAAGGGATCAACGTGCTGGATGCCGAGCGTGCGTGCCAACAGGCGGTCCGGGACACCCAGGACGCACACCAAGAACAGCATCCGGCCAATGACTGCTACGAGGTCAACACCGTCATCGAACAAGACGGCGCGGTGATGATCTCGTTGAACAACGTCGCCACCGCCGAGACCGCGACCGCCGCGGTCACCGCTATCATCGGCCGGCTCGCCGATGCTGGGATGAGAGGACACCTCACGACGAACAGCCCCGCCGCGCCGGCCATGCTGAGGAGGTGGGACGAGATCAATGAAGCGACAAGGATCGACGACCTCTTCCCGGCAGGGTTCCTGTACTGGAAAGGCTATACCTACCCCCATGGTGAGACCAAGCGTCTTGTTCCGGCCTGGCATACCGACGAAGCGTTCCGCAGCGAACTCATCGAATGGGCGCTGGAGTGGACCCAACAGTCCGCCCGCCCCGAGGACCGCTTCGCCGGGCACGTACAGATCACCCTGCGCGGCACCGCGGTCGTCCTACCCCTCACCGCAGCTGCCGCCTACCTCGAACGGCACCTGACCAGCAGCATCGCCCCCCAGGTGCACTGGATCTGCGATGAGAGCGGACAACGCGAACGCACCGTCGGCTTCGACCCCCGTGGTCGGATGGTCTTCAACGCCATCGACCACACCACCAGCGCACTCGACCAAGCCGCCCTGATCCGCGATGTCTTGATCGAGCACGCACCGCGCATCGAGCTCGGATTCATCCGCACCGGACCACAACGCCCCGACGGCGACGTGAATCGCACCATCGATAGCCCCCGCTACCCACCCCAGCTGATCGGCTACCCGCACCACCCCAAACTAGGTGGGTATCACCAGTTCGGCCGTCACCACGACCACCACCAGATCCCCGACGCCTACCCGATCAGCATCGTCACCAACGCCCACCTCGCCAACGCCCATGACCTTTCGGCTTGGGCCATCACCGACATTGGCGACGGCAAACACCTCCTCGAACACCCAGACCCCCACGTCTGGTTCACCAACGAGGGACCCGATGATCGGACCCTGGCCGTGGCCCGCGCCGACTTCGGCACCATGATCGTCACCGACCACCGCCGCTGATCCAAAGGTCACCTGACGCGCTTGCCAGCCACCAAGAAGCACGCAGGCCGACACCACTGCGAGACGCTGGACCCCTCAGCACCGACGAGCAAAGTGGCATCCGCGCCTTCATCACGGGTTGCACTGCCCGCCTGCACACCAGCCCGCGGCCGCGCGCAGACCAGTTGAGTCCCCAAATCGCCAGAATGGCTCGCGGACCAGCCACTGTCACTGAGTCGGAGGCAGGGCCCTAGGGGTCACAACACCGACCATGGGGCTCCACGGCATCAACGCCGAGCAGGCCAACTCGTCGACACGTTGGTGGACTCGATGGTCACACAGTGGGGCGCAGACGACCCATCTGGGCGACGTTCCGTTACCTTTGCCGACCCCCGGCGTTGTCAGGGTGAACGCTGGGCAACGAGGCCCACTCCACCCGCTGCCCGCCCGATCGGTCTCGCATTGTGCACCCCCCAAGTCCACTCGACGGCGAGCACGTCTACGACGCCGCAACTTTCGGGGACGCGACCATCGTCGTTGCGATGCTGAACCACCACCAGATCGATTGCCGCGTCCTTCCAGAAGGCGATGGACGACGGTTCGCGTTCGTGCCTGTCGATGATCAGGAGGAAACCGCGGTCGGGCTGATCGAGCGCTGGGCTCCGGATGCTGTTCGGGTGCAGGCATAGAACAACTCCGCCCTGGCCGTTGACACTGACACGGGGTGAGTAGCGCGGCTCCTGACTCCGGAGGTCTCAGGGATACCCAGGGCCTCGGGTCAGGTGTCGAGGGCTTCGAGACGAATGAACCGACCCGGCGTCGACAGGGAGGAAGACGCTGGGCCGGTTCCAGACCGAGGGGTATGGGTGGGTCGGTCCTTTGTCGTGCAACACGAAGATACGTCCGCATAGCTTCGGGCGTTGGGCATTTCGATCAGCTGCCCGGGGAACGATTCGGGGCGCTGCACGGGCTCATGGGCTGTTCGCAGGTCGGCACCGGGGTGTGGGGGGGGATCCGCCGTTGGGGACGGGCCGGTCCCTTGCCTACTCCTCGTATGTCGAGATTGCCCGCGCGTGTTCGGGTTCGCCGGTCTCAACTAGGCGTCGCGCAGCTAAGTGTTGCCGGGGAAGGTGGCATGGGTGAGTTCGAGGTGGTCGTCGGTGATCGCGACATTGTCCCAGAACTGGCCCCCGGGGTACTGCTTCGGTGAAGGGAGACCGTCTGCCTGCAGGTAAGTCAACATTCGTCCGGCCAGCGAGGGACGGGGAAGCCGCGGGCCGTTTCGGCGAAGGGCACAGCATCCAAAGGGTAGTGGCGAAGTGTGCTCGTTCAGTCCCTTTCCGCTTGGGCGCTCATGGCGATCGCGTTGTAGATGAACTGCCAGCGCTCTGTTGTTCGTGGCGCTTCGCCGCGGAACTTGATCCCGGCGAGCATCAGGACGTCGGACTCGGGTAGTCCGGCGTCGTTGGCGAATTCGATGAGTGATGCGGGTACCTCGTTTGTCGTTGTTGGTCGGATTGTGCGTCCGAGGATGTCTGCGAGGGTGAGCCCGAGGGCGATGCCGATTTTGTGCAGGACGGCGGCTCCGGGTCTGCTGCCCGTGCCGTTCTCAATGGTCGACAGGTAGGACTTGCTGACTCCGGAGCGTTGGGCCAGCTGAGTCAGCGTGAGGTGCTGCTCGGTGCGCATCACTCGTATCCGCGTCCCGATGGTCTTCGCGTCGTCGGGGCCGGGTGCATCTTGGTCCTGCGCATTCATTCGCGCAGGGTCCGGATCTGTTGGATGCCAATGAGAAGGACTCGCATAGTGGTCTCGCCTTCGGAGTTGTTGATGGGGTAGGGCCGCGCGTTGATTCGGTATGGTCCGGGAGCGCGGAGTGCAGTCATGTCGACCACGGTGTCAACGTCCTCACCGAGGCTGGCGTTGAACGCCGGGTGGTCACGCGGAATGGACTTGTTGATGGGGATGAACGCCTCGAGTCTCGGCGAGGTCGCGCTGCTCGCAACTCGGAGCTCGGGAATCGGGTTGGCTCGGCTGGTGGCGAATGTGAGGCTGGCGAAGATGGCGTTGCTGGGTGACAGGCGTACGAAGCGTCGAGCGGTCGCCTCCAGGCTCGCTTCGAACGTTGCGGCGATGTGTTCGATGCTGTCCCATCCGAAGGGCGCGTCGGCGAAGGCCGGGCCCGCGAAGCGTCTCGGCAGCAGCAACTCGCTGGCTCCCACGTCAGCCAGCCACTCGATGTTGAGCCCTCTGCCGGCACCAGGAGATGAGCGACCAGGGGTGCAGCGAAAATTTCGCTGCATCGTGAATCCCGGCAGCATGGTGTGGCAGATCTCGTGACCGATGGTGAACCGTTGCCGTTCACGCCGGTCGAGTGCCGAGACTTCGATTCGCAGGCGACCCCTGTCGTTGATCAGGCAGCCTGAGTGCCCGCCCGTTAGGCACTCATCGATCTCACCAATCGACTGCAGACTGGCCAGCAGCGGCAGGTCTACCGGCGGGCTGACTTCACCAAGAAGGCTGAGCTCCTCGGCTAGGTCTTCCATCACGACGTCGTCAGGCACTCCGGGACGCTGGCGCGTGGCCTCGGCGTGAGTTGACAACTCCTCAATCGGTCTCATCCGTAGTAACGATAGCTCGTTCGCGTTGACGGACTCAGTACCCGCGTGTCATGCTAGTCCTCAATTCCGAACGCATGACACTTATTCGAGAACAGCCGTGAGCCGACTGTCTGCGCATCTACTGACCTAAGGAGTTACCACCATGACTGATAGCACTGCCGCCGAGGCGGTCTCGCCTCCTCCCCCGCAACCCGCTGGCCACGGCGCTACACCGACTCGCGGAGTCGGAAACGTGCCCCGCTCCTCGACCGAGACTGGCAAGTTTGGGCGACTTTTCCGCGGCCTGACGCCACTCGTGCTCGACGATCCCCAGGTCGAGGCTGTGGTGGCCACCATGATCGACGACGGCACTGCCGCTGGGCCAGGCGGCGGTTGGAGCGCCGAGCCCACCGCGGCTGACGCCGGCATTGCTGCGGGTTGGACCTACTTCGCGCAGTTCGTCGACCACGACATCACCTTCGATCCGACCTCGATGCTGGATCAGGCCAACGATCCCGACGCCCTGGAGAACTTCCGAACGCCACGCTTCGATCTCGACAGCGTCTATGGTCTCGGCCCGAGCGCCAACCCTTGGCTCTACGATCAAACCGACCCCGACAAGCTGCTGGTCGGGGTGAACTCGCCCGAGTTCCTGCAGCACGACCTCAGCCGCAACCACCAGGGCCGGGCACTGATCGGCGACCCTCGCAACGATGTTCACGTCATCCTTGCCCAGCTACATCTCGCGTTCGTCGAGTTCCACAATCACGTCGTTGACCTTGTCCGGGCCAACCCCGAGCTCGTGACCGGCGTGCCAGCGACTCCCCTAGGTGGGAGCTGGGGCGGTGCAGCGCAACCAACCGACCAGCCAAGCTTCGCCCAGATCGTCACCTTGGTGCGATGGCACTACCAGTGGCTCGTCCTGACCGAGTTTCTGCCAAATGTAGCTGGCGAAGCAACAGCGAATGCGGTACTCAGCCGGACCAGCACCGGACGCCTCGAGACCCACCTCAAGCTCTACAGCGTTCGGCGCAAACCCTGGATGCCCGTGGAGTTCTCGGCAGCCGCCTACCGCTTCGGGCACAGCCTCGTACGAGACGCCTACCTACTCAACGGCAACGGCATTCCGGTTCTGCCGGTGTTCTCTCCCGCCGGTGACACCGATCCGCTGGCAGACCTGCGCGGCTTCCGGCGACTACCGGCCGGGTGGGAGATCGAATGGCACCGCTTCTTCGATGGCCTCCCCGCATCGGGACCTGACACCCAGCGGGCGCGCCTATTCGATACCCGGATGGCTGCTCCGCTGCACAACCTGCCGCCGTCGGTCGACCAGATGCGGCGCTCCCTGGCCCTGCTCAACATCAAGCGCGGTATCGCACTCGAGCTGCCCAGCGGAGAAGACTTCGCCACCGCAGTCACCGGCAAGCTGCAAACGAGCACTCCCGCCATCGACACGGGCCTCCCCCACCCGGCACCCCTGTGGTTCTGGCTGCTCAAGGAATCAGAAGTCACCACGGGCGGACAATCTCTGGGCCCCGTCGGTGGGCGCGTCATCGCCGAAGTCCTCGTCGGGCTGGCCAAGAACGACCCGTCGTCCTTCCTGAAGGCACAACCAGAATGGGTTCCCACCCTCGGCGCAACGCAGGGAGCGTTCACTATCGCTGACGTGCTCACCATCGCCCAAGTCACGCTGTGAGCACCAGTTCCGGAGTCGCCGCTTTTAGTACGTGCGCGGTGACTCCGGGGCTCATTGCCATGCAGACAACTGGGTGCGGGCAGCAAATGGACTCTACTGATTCGGCGGATTCAAGCGGCTCCGAGCCTCACCACGAGACCCTCGCCCGGTCAGGACTCCGTGCTCGTCCTCAACGCCGGCGACATGCCATCCATAGACGGGCAACAGAGCCCGGTGGCGCAGGTGCACGCCGACCACGGAGTCCAGTGCACATCTTGGGCCTTCGGCGAGCGCGTCCACGCCGCCGGACTGCTCCTGCTACCGCAGAAAGAGGAAGACGGGTCGAGCGGGCGAACGCACGCTTCGACCTCACGAGTGCCACCGGGGTGAGTCGCTGAAGGCTGGCGCTGATGGAGTCGAGGAGCGCCTGGGCGTCTGGGGTTTGGGTCCTCGGCGGCGTGGTCGTGACCGGGAGATTCGCCGAGCGCTTATAGCGCAATGACGCCGAGCGTAAGGTAGCACACGAAAGCAACAAAGGAGGCCCAGGCCCAGCCGTTGTTGGTATAGAGCACGCGCCGAACCACAGGGCGCGGCATCCAGAAAACCCAGAGGTGCTTGGGATGGAAGACGCGCGCGTAGTTGACGTCCGACATTATGATCGTGAGCGTAAACCAGATCATCGAGAGGGAGCCGAAAACGATCCCTGCAACGATATTGAGCTTGGTGTTTGAGTCGCCCAGACTGACGATAGCCATCACCAAAGACAGTGCGACCGTCAGACACTGAGCACCGTCGAACGCGCGGGTAATTTTCAGCACCATGAAAGGCGGCTGCATGTTACTCGGCAAGAAGATCTTAATCGGGTCCTGCGCCCGATTAGGCAGATTGAGTGCCGGCTGGAGGATTTGACGCTCTAACTCTCTCGAGACCGTCTCGCTCATAATTGCCTGCGAGCAGACAGCTACTAGCACCACTGCCGCGGAAGCGAAGAACGGCAACGCAAGGTCATAGTGCACGGCGTCGGCCTACGGACAGCTCGCGCACTGGAAGTCGACCTCGTCCGTCTCGATCTCCCCAGGACTTCCGTAGAACTCGGTGACGGCCACACGGATCTTCCACCGATGGGCGGCGACCGTACATGGAACGCCAGGTGCCGGCGTCATTGAGCACTCAGCCATCTTGCTAATCGCGTTGAGTTCAATACCGCTCTTCAAGCGGAAGTGCTCGACCCACCGACGACGGGTAGCGCCAGGTGGAACGACGTAGGAGAACCCAGCGTCCACCAAGCGCGCGTCCACATCGAACTCCGCAGCTGTGCCGACGAGCAGCCGCGCCTCGTGAAACTGTTTGCTCGCTTTCTGGTCGAAGCGAGTGTCCAACTTTACGATTTCGGGCGAGTACACCCTTGACCAACGCACCGCGACCACCTCCGGGAATCGCGGGCAACGTTAGCCCATTCAGTTCAGACAGACGGCGCCGGGTAGTCCTGCAGCAAGTCATCGAGACGGTCAACGACCTGCGTCGACGACGCGCCGACGCTTGGGGTGCCGGTGAGCCTGAGCAGGTTGCCAAGAAGTTCCCGATCGTCAACGCTGCAGACGATGAAGCACTCGTGCAGCTTTAGCTTCCCGTCGTCGGACGCTCCGGCATCTGACCTCCAAGCGATTGCCAGGCGGTCGCCGTTAAGGCGCGCGAAACTGATCTCGTCGAAGCCCGTGCGGATGTGACCGATCATGTCGCCCGCAGGCCCTTGCACCCACTCGTCGCGCTCTACGAGTCCGCCCTCGGACGGCGCATAGGACTCGCCGGCACACGACAGGAGTGCGTCGACAGCTGGCTGCAGGGGCAATGCGCACGTCCACGAAACGGAGAAGAAGCCCTCACCCTTTTCAAAAGAGACGTACTCACCGTTGTCGAACGGGATGCGGCGGGCCTCGTTCCCTACATTCATGTAGTTCTCCGGGGACTTCATCGTGCCCAGCTCGTAGTAGACGGCGAGGTTGGTATCGAGGAGTCGCTGGTGAGCCGGATTGGTGAGTGGGATGCACTCGACCCAGTCGTCCAACTTGCCAAGCTGCCCCGAGAAGACGGGGTCTTCGAGGTTGCCGTACGAGACATCGCCAAGCCCGTGCAGCGCGAGCGACCGGAATACTCGGTACTGCTTTGTTGCGGTGCCGACGTCGCCCTTGATTCGACGTGCGACAGTGTCGCCGACCAAACCGTTTTTCCGGACTCCGGGCGGCTTCTCGCGAGGCTGCGAGCGCTCCTCATCATTCGCAGCAGGGACTCGCTCGCGTTCCATGAGCCCCACTCAGTCCACCCTCTCATTGCCAGCGGCAGCGCCGGCTTCGCCCTTGACTGTGATGGGAGGACATTACGCATGATCTGCCCCTCACTGTGAGGATTCGGTCGTTCCTCGTCAAAGTAAAATAGACAACATCGGTTCGGCATTCGCCGGGATCGGCTACCGAACGACCCGTCTGTACGTCGGCGGTAGAAGCGGCTCGTCTGCCCACCCCCACTCGTCGGGAGTAGGACGAACGACGGTAGCCGACCCTTCCCAAAGGCGCCTAGCCGTATCTGGTTACGACTGCGTGACGTCCGCAGTGCGGCACGGGTGGAATCGGCGACGGGGACGGCTGCAACTCCGGCCACTTCGAGCTCCTCAGTAGTATTGGCACTCACGGCGAAGTATTACGCGGGATTCGACGATAACGTGGGATACTAGCCGCGTGTCCGCGACTGACGAGGCTTCACCGAACGAGGCGTTCGGGAGCGCTCGCGAACGCCTCGAGCCGGGAGCATTCGAGCCAGGCGCCTTGCTCGATCTGTTCCGAGACTTCGGCATCACACGGCACGACGTCCTCCACCGTGTCCATCAACTCGTACGAGCGTCCGCTGGAGACGACCAGCTACCGCCCCACGAAACGGCACGGGTCAGCTACCGAGATTTTGCTGGCATCATCGAGGCCTTTCGCATCCTCATCGAGCGAGATGCGCCAGCCGCCGCGACCCGGCGCATGGACACCGCAAAGCTCTCCCGCGACCTGCTTGACCTGCGACGCCTGGGCTTTACTCATCCACTCCTGCAAGCCCGGTTGGGGTACGACGGTGGCGCGCTCGCAGTTGTTGCTGGCGGCGGGCACTTCGAATCCACCGGACAGCTGTTCCTCACGGCGCCGAGCGGACAGGTACCCCAGTTCATGCGAGCCGTGTATGGACAGTTTGATCACTGGCTTGTCGGGCGGCTGCGAGCAGAGTACGAGCGCGCCGGCCGTCCCGACTTCGGCACGTTCGAGGATCGGTTCACTGACCCGCAGTAGTTGCTGCTGCCGGTTCGCGGAACCGGACACCCCAAAGGGCGGAAGCCGCGCATCAGGTCGCTGGGCAATCGGCCCCGCTCGCCAGGAGCTCCAACGAGCTCACTCCGACTGGAGAAGCACGTCGCACCTGAGTTGGATCATTTGGCTTAGTGCCTTGCGTGAGGGTTTGGAGGGCGTTGAGGATCTCGGTCTCGTGGTCGCCGAGTGCGGGCGGGATCGTGGTGATGACGCAATTGACCTCGCCGCGCGGCCCATCTTCCATCACACCCGTGATGCGATCGAGGCGCACCTCACGATTGTGTTTGCCCCCCTCGCGATCGCCCGGCACCTGCAGAACACGACCGGGCTTAGCACCCGAAAAGATCGTCCAGGCCGCACCAGCCCCTGATCGCCGGGTTGAGCCGGCGCAGGAGGTCTGCGAGCGTTCGATGGGCTGCTCGACGCGTCAACAGCCGGATCTTCGCCTTGATCGAAGCAAGTGACTTCTTCGATGGGTAGGTGTAGACCGTTTGCTTGCGCCCGCCTCGTCCTTGCCAGGTCCGGCGCTGGATGCGCCAGCCGAGAAAGTCGAAGCCGTCCTCGATGTGGGTCAGGTGAGTCTTCTTGCGACAGGCTCAAGCCCATCGGTGTAATCACTGCGGCCACTTCGCCGAATAGCGCTTCTGCACTTGCGCGTGGTCCACGGACGAGAACAACGAAGTCGTCGGCGTACCGGACGAGTTTCATCGTTGCGCCCCCGGCGCGTAGATGCTTGGCGCGTGTCCATGACGGACCGAGCGCTTCCCACTTGGTGGTGAAGTGCTCATCCAGCACGGACAAGGCGATGTTGGCCAACAGCGGCGAGAGAATCCCACCCTGTGGGGTGCCAGTGCGGGTGTCCCTGTTCAGGCCGTCCTCGGTGAGGACGCCCGACTTCAGGAACGCGCGGACCAGCCCCAGGACCCGCTTGTCAGCGACTCGACCACGGACCCGCTCCATCAGAGCGGAGTGGTCGATCTCGTCGAAGCACGCCTTGATGTCACCCTCGAACACCCACTCATAAGAGCGGTTGCCCGTTGTGTAGAAGTGAATCTCAGCGACCGCGTCCTGGGCTCGTCTTCTTGGTCGGAACCCGTAAGAGCTGGGTTCGAAATCGGCATCGAAGATCGGCTCCAGCACCAGCTTCAAGGACGCCTGGATGATCCGATCGAGCATCGTCGGAATCCCCAACGAGCGGAACTTCCCGCCCGCTTTCGGGATCCGACGCTGCCGTACCGGCATCGGCGCGAACTCGCCGGACTTCACCTGATCGCGAAGCCCAGCGAGCATCTCGGTCACCTCCTCGGCGGGAACGAATCGAGGAACGACTCCGTCCACGCCAGCGGTGCGACCGCCCTTGTTGCCCCGGACCCGGTCCCACGCTGCCAAGAGGAACGCGGGATCATGCACGAGGTTGAACAGATCATCAAAGCGACGGTCTGGATCGGCCGTCGCCCATCGGTGCAGCTTCGTTTGCATCGCAAGTACTCGGTGCCACGCCACGGTCGTTTCCACGACGTCGCCCGGCCACGAAACACTGGTATTCACCGGTGACTCCTTCTCATGCATCAGTTGCTGCTGAACCACACTGAGCCCCTTCGCCATGTAGTCGGCTTTCCCGACCTCGGACTACTACGAGCTCTCCGCCCCCTGCCGAGGACATCAATCGGCGACGGACCTTCCCCCACGTCCCGGCTGGCTGCGCGGGTACGTTCGGGGTCCCCGGCAGGGTTCCCACGTTCACTGCTGACCGTTCGACGGGACCGGCACCCAGCTATGCCCCTGCACCATCGCCATGGCTACGCCGCAGGCCTTCACCATGGCCTCCCGGGGCGACGACATTCTCCGCCCGAGGAGTTCCCCACCGGCCGACCAAGAACCGGACAAGCCGATCGCTGGCCACCACAACCGATGGGTACGCGGTGCGACCCAGCCCATGTCCGCCAGGTTCCGGGCTGGTGGGTGCGCTTGAGGGGCGTTCAGACACTGGTTCCTCACGTATGCCTCTCCGTCTTGCTAGCCGAGCCCGCACCATCTGGCAGTACTGGTACGTCTCGTCGTTGTCAGGGCCGCTGTCCACCCTCACCCCCGTCCCAGGGATCGGGCTGCCCTCAGCTTCACCGCACTGCTGCGACAGCACGGCCGTGCAGGTCTTTCACCTCCACTCGGTCAAACAGCGCCTCGTGGCGCACCAGATCGGCGACCCACAACTGATTCGGGGCGCTCGCGACGAACTTGCGGTCCACGAGGTCCTCGGGCCGATCGGTCTCGGCACCGTCCCCGATGGTGGTCTTGCGGGTCTTCTCGCGCGGTATCCCGCGAAGCCGCTCGGCGCGCATGAGGCGCTCGACGGTGCATCGCGCCACACAGACGTCTCGACGGTTCAGCGCAGCGTGGACCTTGCGCGCGCCGTAGACACCGAGGTTGGCCTTGTGCGCGACCAAGATGTCGGTGACGAGTTCGGCGTCCCTGACGGCGCGTGCTGAGGGCGGCCGGGCCCTTGCGGCGTAGTAGGTGCTCGGGGCGATCTGAACGCCGGCCTCTTTCAGCGCGGTGCAGATCGGCTCGACCCCGAACCCCTCGCGGTGCTGGTCGATGTAGTCGACCAGCACCGCCGTGGGCACTGCTACTTGATCTTGCGGTCGAGCTCCGCGGCGGCGAAAAACGCTGCGCTCGTGCGGAGGATCTCATTGGTCCGACGGAGCTCTCGGACCTCACGCTCGAGCTGGATGATCCGCTCTGCCTCGACCGACGTGGTGCCTGGACGGACCCCACCGTCGATCTCGGCCTGGCGGACCCAGTTACGCAACGTCTCGGGGTGCATCCCAAGCTGCTCGGCCACCCTGGCGATCGCGCCCTGCTTCGTCGACGGATCACTACGCAGCTCGACCGCCAACCTCGTGGCCCGCTCACGCAACTCGTCTGGGTACTTCCTCGGTGCTGCCATGACTCTCATCCTCCATCGGTTGAGAGCCTCCATCAGACCCGGGGCGATTCAAGTCTTTCCACGGCGGACTTCACGTCGACCGCGACGTTGTCGCCCTTGCCCAAGTAGAGATCAAGAAGGACCACGTCAGGAACAACTGGGCTCGTCGCAATGAGTTCGTCGACGGATTCGGCCGTCGCCACCACGGCCATGGGTCGGGAGAGGGCCATGGCAGTGATCGAATTGCGCACGTGGTAGTCATTATCGATGACGCCGACAGTGACTGGGCGTGCGGGGATGGCCTTGGGCGTCGTCATATCTCTTCTCTATCTTCTTTAGGGGGTCCATGACCATGCCCCGTACGGGGAATAGGCCTAAAGTGCGCCAATTTTGGAGACGGCCGCAGAACCTGACGTCTCTCTCTGACGGGTGATGCACCAATCAGCGAGCGGGCAATCGCCACAAGCGCGTCGTTCGACTCGACAACGCGTGCTAGCAAGGACTCGAATGGCTGCCATGCGAGTGGCAGCATCATCACCGCTACCCACAATGCGCGCGAGGTCCATGCGACCGTCTGTCAGCCGATTCTTGGTGTCTGACTCACTGCCTGCAACGCGTGCCGCAACGCGCAGGACACCCTGGGATCGAAGGAGGACATGGTCGCCTCGGAGCATGTCGTACACGCGCCGCTCGGACTCCCTGAGGCGAATGCGGTCCGGGACCTGGTCAGGATCATCCCAGATCGCTCGTTTGCGCGCCAACGGAAGCAGCCGTCCGAGTGCGAGCTTGCTCTTGGTCGAGATCTCGCCCAAGGCTTTCTCTATGGGGCCAGTGTTGAAGTAAGTGAGCCCTCGGAAGTGACGAACGGCAGCACCAACTTCAGCAAGGTTGGCGGTCCTGCCGGTGAGTGCCGCAGCCGCTAGCGCTGCCGGTGGCGTCATCATGGGTCCCGGAACCATGTGCCAAAATTCAGTCTCGCGCTGCGCCCTACCCCACTTTCCCAGAGCCTCGCGTGCTGACAGCCAATCGGTGAGTTCGTCGTGGTTGGAATCTTTTCGCGGCGCGACCGCAGCAGCGGCCTGCTCTCCGAGCATGGGAGGTACAGCGTTGCCGATCTGTCGGAAGGCGTCGCTGCGGGTGCCACTGAAGCGAAAGAGGTCGGGAAAGGTCTGAATGCGCGCGGCCTCGCGCACCGTCAGGGTGCGATGCTCTTCTGGGTGGATGTACCAGTACCCGTCCTTCGCGATGTGCGCAGTGATTGAGCGACTCAGTTCGTTCCAGTCGAGCCGCTTGTACTTGTCGGTGAAGGAGTCGGCGGCGTAGCGGCGTAGGCGCGATGGGACCTGCGAGTACAGCGTCTTGGAGTTCATCAACTTGAAGATCTCGCGGTCGTCGCTGCGTACGCCCCTGGTCATATGGTCATGGATGACTTCACTCGGCGCGCTGTCCGCCCGGCAGCAGGCACCACCTCTTGAACCCTCCGGCGTCCTGATGCCACCTCGGCGTCCCATCCTTTTTCGTATCGGTGCTCGCCAGTGAGCCTATGACGCTCTGCCGACAGAGTCCTGGGTATGACCCGACCGGCGCCACGCCCCTGATGGCTCTTCCAGCGCGACGACCGGCCGTAGAGGCTTGTTTCTGACATCGAATCGCGGCCGAACCGGCGACCGCCGATCCTAGGCAACGGCGGCAACCGAACGTGTCAAGCCAGTTGCCGGAGGTCGACCTTTGACTATGGGTCGATTCCCGCTAACATAGTGGAATGAGTTCTTCGTCGTGCGCACGGGAGGGTAGCTATGCTCACCCAGCCTGCGTCGGCGGGTGCGCCGTTTAAAGGTGGCGCGGGTCGCCTCTCGGTGGCCAAGGATGTGCGACGGCTCGGAGTCGTCGCGACACCAATCGGTAGTGCGGCGACTTGGTGTGCCGAGGACGGGTGTCGAACCTTGTTCGCGATTCCGCGTTTTGGCAACCCTTCGGCGGGTAGAACGTCTAGGCTGCGCTCGGGCACTGTGGCCGGCAACGCACCAATAAAGCGCCGTGCGGTTGAGACGGCAACTTCTGGTAGGAGGCAAGAATCATGACGTCCGTCACCGTTCCCAAGGTGCAGGAGATCGATCGTGATACACGCACAGCAGGGCTCGAGCCCCGGAAGGCCCGCGATCGTGGGGCCATGGCCCTGCTCGACACAATGGCAGACATCCAAGACGAGGTTCTGGAGCGCCAGCGGGCGTGGCTTTCATCGCTGGACTTGCCGCAGGACGTGCGCGAAAGGCTTTACAAGCAATTCTGTGTTGCCACAGGGCAAATGATACACGAACTGGTCGCCAAGGTCGCGGCTTAACCTCTCATTGTCATTGAACTAATGAATGACGCCCAATCCCTATTGACTGCAAATCAGGCGTTTTACGCGGCGTTTGAGGCACGCGACACGGACTCGATGTCAGAGGTGTGGGACCAAACAGACGATGCCTACTGCGTTCACCCCGGCTGGCCACCGCTCTACGGCTGGGCGAAGATTGCGGCGTCGTGGTACATGCTGTTCACCAACCCGGAGAACTTGCAATTCGTTGTAGCTCGTGCGGATCCGATCATCGTTGGACAAGTGGGCTGGGTGCTTTGTGAGGAAAACCTGCTTGACAGCGACGTGGTCGGGCGGGTTGTTTCGATGAACTTGTTCGTCCTCAGGAAATCCTCATGGAAACTGGTCGCCCACATTGCGGGGTCTACTCACGCGTAAAAACCAAATTGCCCGAAGTTGGCCTAGTGACGCGGATTTGAAGTTGTTGGACGGTTGGCTTTCCTGAGGATCTCTTTGGCGGTCTTGGTCCAGACGAAGGGGTGACTTCGTTCGTTCCAGCCGTCGAGGAAGGCCGGATCTTGGTGTTGAGGTCCTTGACGGACTTTAAGACACCACGGCGGATGGCTTGGCGTTCGACGATGCTGAAGAAGACCTCGACGAGGTTCATCCACGCGGTGTTGGGTCGAAGTGAAGTGCACGACGAACCGTGGGTTCTTGGCCAACCAGGTCCGGACGTTGGCGAGTTTGTGGGCTGCGTTGTGTCCATCACCAAGTGCAGCTCGACCGGCTCGTCATCGAATACATGGCGGTAGGCCCGCGCGACGAACTCCTGGTTGCGGTGCTTGGGCTTGAGCGCGGCGGTGATGTGGCCGGCGGCGATGTCGAGTGCGGCGAACAGGGTCGTGGTGCCGTGGCGGTAGTAGTCGTGCGACCGGCGTTCGATCCGGCCTTCTTGCATGGGCAAGATCGGCACCGTGCGGTCCCGGGCCTGGATTGGGACTTCTTATCAACGCACAGCACGATCGCGGACTCGGGCACGATCTCGCCCACGCCGAGGGTAGAGCCCGCAGATCTCGGTGACCTTCCCGACGAGTTCGGGGTCGTTGGAGAACCGGAATGACTCGGCCTTCCATGGCTTGATGCCATACGAGCGCCACGCACGCTGGATCGTCGAGGCGCTGACCTTGATCCGATTGTCGGCGTACGGCCTCACGTGTCGGTTGGGGTACGACCTGACGTGTTGGTCTCGCCGGGGTGATCATGGCATGGCATCACCGGTTCCGGCTACGAGTTGCATGCGGTCTTTGAGCCGGTAGGACGGTCCGTTGATCGTGAGGACGTCGCAGTGGTGCAGGAGGCGGTCGAGGATCGCGGTGGCGAGGTCGTCGAGGGTGGTGAAGTAGATCGAGAACCCGGCTTGGCAGGCTGCCACGGCGAGCGTGACGGCGAGCATGGTCTTCCCGACGCCGGGTGGTCCGAGCAGGGCGACGTTGGCTTTCGCGGAGACGAACTCCAGGGCCGCTAGGTCGCGGACCTTGCGGGGCTCGAGGTCGGGTTGGAAGGTGAAGTCGAACTCCTCGAGGCTCTTGTGGTGCGGTAGCCCGGACAGCTTGAGCGCGTTGCGGAACCGGCGGCCCTCGCGCAGACCGAGTTCTTCCTCGAGCAGGAGGTCGACGAAGTCGAGGTAGCCCATCTGGGCGGCCTCGGCACGGGCGGTGAGGTCACCGATGGTGTCGGCGACGTGGTTCAGGCCGAGCTTGGTGGCGGTCTCGCGGATCCGTCGGTCGTCAGGCTCGACACGATGGAACTCCTCTCGTCCCAGCGCCCTGGTGGGTCTGCTGGTGGGCGTAGCGGTACAACTCGACGGCGCGGTTGCCGAGGAGGTCGATCAGCTCTTCGCGTTCGATGGCGAGCAGGGGGGCAGGATTCACCCGGCAGCGACAGTAGTCGCGTTCCTTGGCTTTGTTGCCCGGTTTCGAGGGCGACAGCGCACCGAGTGCCCCGTCTTTGGCGACCTGCTTGATCCGCATGATCGTGGAGCGGTCGACCTGCTGGGTCGAGGCGACCTCGGCGACCGTGGCCTCCTAGCGGACCAGCTGCAACCAGATCTCGTACTTCTGCGAGGGCGAAAGGAACCGCTTCGCACGACGCTTCCCGCTCGTCGACTTCGACTCGTTCTCCGACATGTCCTGATCCTCCTGTGTGCTGTGGAGGACCCGCCAGATGTGGTCTGAACAAACCGGCAATCTCTATCGCAAACTCAGACGCAAACCAGCATCGATCGCTTCGCGGTCTGAGTGTCCGTACAGCGCCTGCAGCACTATCACCGAGGCGATCACTTCCCCAGGGATTGAGGGCCGCCAACGCCCTGAGGGGAACAGGTCGACGAACAACTCCGCCGGCAACAGCCGATGCTCGGCCAGCAACGCGAGCACGCTGCCTGGCTCGAGAAGATGCCCAGCCACTGACTCAACGTCCAACAGCCCACGCTGCCGATCCGACTCACCCTGCATAAGCACAGGGCTTCAGATCACCGCCATCCGGCGCCCGCTGCAGGCAGATTGTTCAGCAGTCTCCTAGACACTTCGGCGGGCCGCTCCTAGAATCTCGACCGTGGCCAACGTACCGTTCTGTACTCTGCCGGTCCGCTCTCTTTCGCATATTTCGCACTCCACTAAGTACGGCGGGGCGGCGAACCTATTCCACCATGCGGCTCAATGGGTGAGTAATGAGTGCGAGGGTGCGGCCAGCCTCCGCAGCTATATTGATTCAGTCCTGCTTCCCAAACTCGTGTTGGAAGTTAGCAACATTGAGTCTGTAGACATTCCGAAGTTGAGTTCGTCGGAGTCGGTTCTTGGTGAAACCTTGGCGGCAGAATTCGGAATGAGCGATGCGGCCGTTGACGTTTTTAAGCGCTACGACCGCTACTTCGGCCTGCGGAGGGTAGTCGCTGCCGACTCAGACTCTGTACTAGCGCAGTTGATGACCACATCCAAACTCGTGGTTGCTGATATCCGCGACGCTCCGATCGACCTAGCCGAGCATAGAGCTATCTATCGTGCGCTGGCGGTGTCCTTCGGCTCAGTTGGCGTCGCGGACGCGACATCGGGAATTGTGAGTTCGCCGCACGAAGACGGACGAACCTACAACTTGGACATCCCGGCTGTTGGCTCGGAACGACGAGCCGCCGCACTCTATCGGTGGAAATTATCCCATCATCTATTCAATCTGCTTACGACTATGGCTACAGGGTACTTGCACACGGCTTCGCAAAGCGCTGATGAGTTAGTAGTTTCTGAGGGTTTTGACAGAGCGGCCGACCTACTTCGAGGAACGACCGCAGCGATGTGGTACGGCGAAGCTTGGGCGCCGACGCTTTACGCAGACTACATTCGCCCGACCATGGCGCTCGCTCGCGGTGGAACGTCAGGGTTTAGCGGCCGAGATAATCTTGAGTTTACACACTTCAGAACCGCTGCGGATGACTCCGTCCAGACGGTCGTGGACCGCTTCGGTGACTCCTCGGATCGGCCGGAGGTGATTACCGAAGCTGTCCTACGCTTTTTAGATGCCCGAGTATTGGATCTCGAGCATCACACCATCTTGGCCGAGAAAGTTGTTGGCAACAAAGCTTCTCTCAAACAGGAAGCTATTCAGGCAGCAATGCAAGCAAGGTCTAGGGCCGCGGCCGATCTACCTGCTGTGGAAAGTCTGCGTGGATTGGCAGCTAGGGCGCGCGATCAAAAAGATGCCTTTCTTGACGGATGACCGCGAAGTGAGCGCAACTCCACTGCGCGTTCTTGTCCCGAAAATGCACTATCGAAAGGGCGTGCCGACGAACTTATACAAAATTAGTCTTCCAAACGACAATCTGGTTCTGCTGATCGCCGCTACAAGTGACGGGTATGTCCAAATTCCGGTCAGATGCCCGCACAGAAATACCCAACTCGCCAACACGGGAACTGTCGATCCGGGCACCAATTCGCTCTTTTGTCAGACTGATGCAATAACCTATTCGCTGCTGGATGGCTCCTGCATCGAAAATCTGACCTCACCACAAGAAGATCCGGGCGTTCTTAAGACTCGTCGCATTGAACGAGATGGCGATTATTTCAATATCTACATGTAGTCCGCTTGTGTAACGACCGTGGTCGGTGATATCATTAAAGCATGTGGATAGTGCCCTCCGAGCAGAAATTCGCGATCGAGTCTTCACTTTTTAAAGTCGTGCCGAACTATGAGCGGCACGTCCTGTGTGCTCTTCCCTCGGTCGAGACCAGCGCCAGCGCGGTCCGTGAGTTGGGCCGTTTGTTCTCCGATGCAGTGGATCGGTTGCCCTCGATCGTCACGTCGGAAAATCCGGCAGACGATCCTCGTATTTTGGCTTGGAGAGAGGCGTTCCGAGAAGTCGGGGTGAGTCCGTCGAAGTTCCGAAGTTCGGTCGAGGCGCTCGTCAGACGAGCCCTACGTCGAGAGCTGTCTCCTCTTGATTCATATCTAGTAGATCTCGGTACCGTCGCCACTCTCGACTTCGTGGCTCCAATTGGGGTCCATACACTTGATGGCTTGCCTGCTAAGACACTAACTCTGAAGTACGCATCAGGACTGGAGACATTTGTTGATTTCTCCGGAGCCAGTGAAGAAGTTGATCCTGGCGAGGTGATCTACACCGCCGGTGACGTAGTTCTGACTCGTCGCTGGGTATGGCGACAGGGCCAAAACGGATCGGTTGGTCCCTCCCCAAGGGCGCTGGCCGTGAACATCGATGTCATCGACTCCGCGCTTGTCGACGGTGCGGCGGCGATCGAGTTGGTTAAGAGTTTACTCGAATTAGGTGGATTTGTAGTTACAGACTCGGGGACAATTAGCTCCGCAACTCCGTCAATTACACTTGGGCTCGGTGTTTAGGCAGTGTCGCGAATATCGATGCGGTGCGGATTGTGCGTCTCGACCAAGCTTTAATAACTCAGAGGGTCGAGTTATTGACGCTTGGTCGTCGCACCGCGGTCGACTTGGACAACGGTGGCATACGCCCGCTGAGTCTTACGGGTAATGTTTCTCCTCCAGCGGAATGGCACTCGTCTGAAAACCCGTGGGTTTTATGGCGAGATTTTCCCATGTCGATCAACGGTGTTGTTTCTTTCAGGCACCACGTTGCTGTCCTGATGACCAATACCGGGGAGTTGAGGAGTCGCGTGAACGAATGCGATCGCATCTTGCACAGTGATCCGAGGCGGGATGCGACTACTGGCTACTCTAGATTCGACTATTTCAGCGATACGAAGTTTGATGTCTCACTCTGCATTGCACACGATAAGTGGATTCTGTCGCTTGTGCAGAGGTTTCGGCGTTTTTGCCGCCCCTTTGATTGACGATGAGTTTGGGCGACTCGCTTCATTGATTAGTTGAGCGCTACGGTTCTCTCTGTCTGCTATGCGCTGGGAACGCCAACTAATGCCGAGAGGTCAAAAGCTCGACCCGCGAGCCGAAATACCGGGTGAACCTGAACGCGGTCGCACTTGGGGCGTCGACGGAAGTTTCAAAGTGCGGCCAGAGTTCTCCGCGCCAAAGAATTGAGATCGCTACCGGCGTGAAGTCAGGATTGATCGCTTGACCATAATGGGCAAACCCCGTCCGCAAGATCCCAACTTCTCTGCAATTCCATTTAAGGTTTAACGAATCTCGGCCACCTTCGTGTGAGATGATCTGAACCCTTGGTGGGTCCATCTCGATGAACTCAAACCTCTCAGTGCTGATAGCAAGTTCGAGTTCGTTATTGTTGTGAAACAGGCTAAGTCGCAGCTTTGGTGAGGCCTCCAAAGTCCACTGTGTTGAAACGAATCGAGCGATCTCGCGAATGCCACGGTCGCTGTAACGGCGTGCCTGCCGCTGGTCGTAACCGTAGTCGGCGCCAAATTCGGTGAGACGATCGAGGTGAGTGTGCCCGTAGCTTGCGAGACCTAGCGAATAGCAAGCAGCCAGTACGGCCAAGCCGCCCTCGAGCGCGAGCGCGCTGTGCTTCAGGGCGTTGTACGCGGCCGCGGGATCGCCGCCACCTAACACGGTGCGCAATACTTCGAACGACCCCATAGCGGTTGTCGTCAACCCGTCAGGCATCTTGCGGGCAGCCAGCAGTTCTGCTTGGACCTGGTCCTCGAGCCCCATGCGCATATTATCCCAGGCTGCGTGTCACTTTCGTGTCATGACGTGCGGTTCGCCGGCGTTGTTGGCTTATCCCAATCAACCGCCAGCAGCTACGGAGGAAGTACAAGTGAGCGGAATCGACAAGTGGGAAAGTGGCGGAGCGGTCACTCGGAGCGTTCGCCGTGCTTCGCGTGCCGTCGACCACAGTAAGTCTGTCTCGCAGATGCGAGTGGCACGGATCGCGGACGAGGCTGACGTCGCCAGTGAGAAGGTTGAGCAGGTCAGCCACACCACGGCGAATGCCATGATGGCCGTTGCCCGCGTCAACGGCGTCCTTAAGCAGCTCGAGCAATCGTCGCCAGAGTTGGCCGGTCGGCTCAGCCGACTCGCCGACTTCCACGAACTGGCTATGTGCGAGGTAGTCGAAGATCTTCGCCGCGACTTCCGCCGGAAGTGACGGCCGACATGGCCTTCACCTACCCGCAGACGTTCCCGACGGCTGACACGGTGGTCGTGATCGAGTTGGCGCAAGAGTTGGTGCGGCGCCACCCCGATGCTAGGTCCGTAGTCGCGGTGGTCGTGCTTGCCTACACCGAGGCTTTGGCCTCGCTGCTCGACGATTACAGGCAATACGGTGGCCGCTCTTCCTGCTGGAGCTCATGCCACTGGCGATGAAGATGGTCAAGTCCTGTGGCGTGGTGTACGAAATGAATCCCTTGTCGGGCGTGTCGTTTAGGTGGGGTTAACAAAATCCATCCAATGATTCATAATGCTAGTGGTAATGAATCCATCACCACTGCAACGAATATACAAACTGAAGACCATTATTTTGAGCCTGACTTCACTCGGCGTCGGCATTGCCTTGCTGATCGCCGCGAGATCCGTGGATCGCTCCGCGGATCTGGAATGGGTGCAACTGTGGCCGATTGGTGAAGTCGGCGGCACTCTCGTTGCTGCCGGCATCTTTGGCATCGCGTGGGACTACCTCGACGGTCGCGACCGCGAACTTCGTGAAGACGAACGGATCCGCCGGCTGCTGCGCGACTCAGCACCTGACTTCCGCGACGCAGTCGTACGCGGCTTCGCCGTTCAGCCTGAGGACCTGGCTCGCGTCGCGACCCCTGAGCTGCTCGACTCGATCGCCAGCAACGTGCTGGCCCTGCGCCTGGGCGACCGGGCGTTCGCGTCGGAGTTGTATGCCGACCTCCGTGATCAGGCCATCCGGGCACCCGAGCGCTGGCAGGACGTCCAGGTCCGGGCCAGACTCTCTAGCGCCCTAGAGAGGAGCGCCACGGGCGCTCCTCTCTTCGATGTACTCGTCGAGTGGGAGTACACCGTGGTCCCAACTCATCCCGTGCAGCGCTTCGCCTGCGTCTCCGACCGCAGCGAGTTGCAGGAACTGCTCAGCGACCTGCCAGCCACCATCCCGCACTACGTCACCCCAGGAAACGGTCTTGCCGCCAGTGAGCGCTCGACCTACGAACTGCTGTCATTTTCGGTCGACGGGGAAGAGCGGACGATCCGCCGGGCCGCCCGCCGCGGCGGCCAGACCTACAGCGCCGCGATTGGGGAAGACGTCGTCCGTGCTGGTGAACCGGTGCGCATTCGGAGTCTCTATCGAACCGTCACCCCACAAAACGGACACCGCCTCTACTTCGAGGCCGTGCAACCAACCCGCGGCTTCTCGCTCGAGGTGGACTATACCGACACTGCGATCGCGCATATGAGCGTTACCGACCTGATCAGTAGTAGCCACCGCTCCCAGGTCTCAACCATGCCACAACAGGTCGACGCCCACGTGCTCGGCGTCGACCTGCCTGGTTGGATGCTGCCGAAGGCCGGATTCGCCTTCGTGTGGACGCTGGCTAGCGAGCAACCCCGAGCCACGAACGCACCCGACCACGGGTCCGTTCCAGCCAAGACGGCTTGATCTCGGTCGGTGCAAGGTCTCCGGACATGATGTCTCCCCTCGATCTGAATATCTCGAGTCCAATGCTACTTATAAGTCTGTAGATCCTCAAGTAGCGGAACGGAACCGTTCTCTTTGTGGCCGAGGGGGATCTGCAACGGACGGTAGGCCAGAATTTGCGGCGCTACCGCGTTCGGCGGGGACTCTCCCAGGAAGCCTTTGCCGACCTTCTCGGGTACCACCGGACCTACGTCGGGGGTCTCGAGCGCGGCGAGCGGAACCTGTCGCTTCAGTCGCTCGAGAGGATCGCCGAAGCCCTCGACCTGGACGTGCTGTCACTTATCCAGCCTCCGCTCTAGCAGGGCGCAGCCGTTCACGGACGCGATCCGCGGACTCTTGGATCGCGGCTCCAGTCATAACGCCACATCGCGGAGTAGCCCATCGGAGAACGCGGATTTGGGCAGGCCGCGCGGACGCGGGTGACCATGGCACCGTCCGCGGCAGGGCTTCACCGCGCCGGTGGAGACCATGTCCAAGGGGGCTGACATGGCCCAGCCAGTGCCGGGCTCAGGCGCCCAAGTAGATTGGTCACGCGACATCCCGACGGATCGCAGCCCTTAGCGATCTGGAGCCGGTCTTTCGTCTTCATCCCCGTCGACGAGAGGCCGGCTCGCCCGTTGATCCACTTCGGCGGCGTCGGGTGCCCATCGCTCGAGGATCCGATCGGCTGTGCCCAACTGGGCAGGCAGTACTGCCACGGTGAAGCGACTCTGGTCGTCGTCCTGGACTTCGGCCTCGATACCAGAGGTGACCAGTATCAGGACGGCTAGGCGCGCGTCGAAGGGGTCGGCGACGTCGTAGACGCGCCGTTCCCCGCGCTTGTTCGGGGGTATCACCGAAACAGCTCGATCCGGGGGTGGGGGTGAAGCTTCGGGGAGTGGAGGAAGGGCAGACTACTTTGGCTACCTGCCTTGCCTAACGAGTCCGGCGCTCATGAGTTAGGGCTGAAGAACCATCGCGTGCTCACAAAGGCTCCGCAAGAGTGCCGCGGTCACCTGCGTTGAGGATGGTCTCCTCCGGCGAGACGTTGGGCGGCATCTTCCCAGTCCTTGATCGCTTGCGTGTCCCCGTCGAACCAGCACCACAGGAGTCCGTAGCGGCGACGGCCCTGCGTTTGAGCAGTCGTCCAGGTGTGCGCGGCGGAGCGGCTTGTGTGCAAGTCGGTGAGGTTGGCGAGCGTGGCGGGTCCGACTTCGTTGAGGTCGGTGGCGGGTTCGTGGTCGAACCACCAGCACTGGTCGGGCAGTTCGGCGTCGTCGGTGAAGGTGACTGTCATGGTGAGTTCGTAGTGGTCGTTGGTGATCGCGACGCTGGCCCAGAATCGGCCCCAGTCGGGTGCTTGGTCGGTGAAGGTCGCCGTCTGCTTCCAGGCGAAGGTGAGCATTTCACCGGTGAGATAGGGGCGCGGGAGTTGCAGGGCGAGTCGTCGGTATCCGGGCAGTGTGGGGTCTCGCACAGTTTCGGTGAGGACGGGTGGCGGTGCGTCAACGAGTTTCTGGATGCTGAAGTCGCAGCTGACGAGTCCCTCTGGGTCGGGTTCGGCTTCGACGAGTTCGAGTTCTTGAACTCCGTCGCGGAGGATACGGTAGCCGGCGGTCTCGCGGAGTTCGATGACTTGTCGGGCGGCGTCGACGAGGTAGGTGCGTTGGACGCGGGCGATGTCGTAGTCCTGCTCGTCGTCTTCGAACCGTCGGTGGAGGCAGTCGAGGACGAGGCGGAGGGCGGCTGGCTGGTGGCGGCGTTGGAAGGTACCGGCTGGGTCACTGGGTGGGTGGTCGGCCCAGTCGGGGATGAGGTACTCGGCCGCTGCTGTGCGGCGTTGCACCGGTGAGGTGACGGTGCGGTAGGTGGCGTGGACGCCGAGCAGGATGCGGCATCCGGTGGCGTCGTCTTCGCTGAGGGTTTCGGGGTCGGCTTGTCGCAGGGCTTCGTCGAGGATGCCGAGGAGCCGTTGGGCTGCTTGTGCTGGGCGGAGACTGTCGCCGGGTGCGGCGAGCAGCAGGAGGTGCCGAACCTCGGGGAGGCGTGGGGCTCGTGAGGGGAGGTCCCACCCAGTACTGACGATGACACTCAGCTCGGCGAGGAGTACGTCGTCGGGACAGTCCGGCCACACGCGCCTAGTCAAGCACCCGTGTGGCCCGACCGATGCCGACGAGCCCCTGGGGATTGCGGGAGTCCGCATCCGCGGCCACTCGCCGCGGGGTTGTCGGGGTGTCGGGGTGTCCAGGTTCTGTCCAGGTGTGTCCCTTTCATGGGTCCTGACCGAAGCAGGAGCCTTTGCAAGGGAGATTGATGTGGACAAGAAGTTGATGCGCTACAGCCAGGGGGTGCAGCCGGTGGCGCCGCGTGACCGGTTGGTGGCCCGGCGCGCGAAGCGGCTAGTGGATGGGGTGCAGTTGAGTGCGCTCGAGGCCGATGGGGTGATGGCGTTGGCCAATCACCTGATGGTGGGCCTGATGGATCTCGACGAGCGGCGTCAGAGCTTGGCGGCGGGCGATCCGATGCGGAATTCGATCCTGACCGAGATCGAGGCGACCGCGATCCGCAAGTGCAAGGCGATCCAGAACGAGCAGGGGTCCTCATGGGGCCTGTAGTCGCCTGCCTCCAGGCGGTTTTCACGTTGCTGTTCGCCGCCGTCGTAGGCCTTGTCGTGCTGAGTACGCTGAGCCGCCTGCGTCACCTCGATGGCCGGACATCTCGCTCGTGGATGGCCGTGGTCGTGGATCCGGTGTCCAGCTGGGTGCGGTCCCGGCCGTGGCAGCGGGCACGGTATCGACGCCGCCGCCGGGTGGTTGCGGCCCGGTTGGATCGGATCGATGCGGTGCTGAGTGCTGCGGAGCAGGAGATGGCACGGATTGCGGGTGATCGCGATGGCTGGCAGTCCTGGTAGCGGCTTGGGCGGGCGCATGGTCGAGCTGATCGTGGTCTGTGTGGTGGTCGGTGTGCTGGTTCAGGTGTTGGTCACCGTCGCCTACCAGTTGGCCCCGTACCTGCTCGTCGGCGTCGTGGTCGGTCTCGTGGTTACGGCGGTTGTCGCAGCGCTACGTCGTGGTCAGGGGTGGTGAGTCGTGCCGTGTGTGGTGATCAGCGCGCAGGCGGCCCGGGTGGCCCGGCTGCTGGCGGCCGAGTCAGAGACACGCGAGATCCTGTTGCGGATCTGGGGCCAGGAGCCGGGAGCGTGGGAGCACCAGGCGCAGCACTTCTTGATGCGCCGCGCCCACGACCCGCTGGCGATCGTTCTGCCCACCTCGCGGGCCACCGCGCCGACCGGGTTCTGGAGTCAACCCGCTCACCATCTGCTGGCCCTGGAGCCAGCCCGTCGCGAGGAAGACGTCTTGACCGCGTTCCTGCGCGAGCACGGCGAACAGGTACGCGCGAGGACCCGGTGACCTTCCTCGCCGCCTGACGCTGCGCAACCCACAGCTCTGGGGACCACCGGGCGTTGGGTTGGATGGCGCGATGACCGGGCGGGGCTCGGGCCCCGTCCGGATGGCGGGCAGACGCAGCTCACCCGGATCACAGGGCATCGCCGCGTGCCATTCCCCCGCAGATCGCGAGGCCGTTGGATCGGTCGGCTCGCTGCGGAATTCGGCCACGTCCCTGTGAGTGCCGCAGTTTATCTGTTTCTTTCGTTCCGCTCGTTGTTGCGGAATACACAATCTGCTTGATGTTGAATTCATTCATCACTATAACTAAACGCATTAACAAGCGTTGAATTGAATCAACATTAGGTAATGGAAGGAGGCGCGTTATGAGTAATAGGAAACCACGAAATGGTGGCCGTCAACCGCGGCGCGTCTCGGTGCGCGGGGTACGCCGCGACGAGCCCGATGCCCGCCGCCTCGGCCGGGCCCTGATCGCCTACGCCTTGCAAGAGGCAGCTGCCGAGGCTGCCGCTGAGGCCGAAACCAAGCAACGGATGAAGACCGCCAAGCTCGCGAAGCGTGACGGGTCGAGCCCCGTTACGGGCCCGGCTGCGGAACCCGGTCCGGGGAGTGCTCAGTGAGCAGGCCTGCTGTGGTGTGGCGTCAGCTCGACTGGCAGCGCCCGCTGGACCCGGCGCGGGTTGGCGATGCGCTGCGTCATTGGGCTGCCGATGGCCGCAGTCCGGTGGTGGTCCTCGAGACCAGGTGGAGCGTGCAAGGTGTGGCCCACCTGTTGGGCTCCACCGCATCCTCTTCTACGGCGGTGACGACCCCGTTGCGGTCCTTCGCCAACCTCACCGTCCGCGGCCTGGCCACCGACCGGGTTCCAGTCACAACGACCGGCCGGTTGCGGGCAACGACCCGGCACCGGCCGCTGCGGCTCCATGACCCCGAGAGCCTGACCCGGGCCCTGTTCGCAGCCGGGGTACGACCCGGCAAGGACGAGCTGCTGGTCCTCCAACTGGTGCTCGGTCCACGGCGGATCCCCATAGCGGTCCCGACCACCAGCCCCTCCAGTACTGTCCAACCGTGGTGGTCGATCGCCTGGACCGGTAACGGCAGGCAACTCGACGGCGAGAAGCGGGCAGCGTTGCGGACCAAGGTCAGCGACCACGGCTTCGCCTGCACCATCCGTCTCGGGGTCCGCGCCGAGGACCCGGCCCGGGCCCGCACCCTGCTGCTCGGTCTGCTCGCGGCCCTGCGGGTCGCTGAGGCCCCCGGCCTGCAGCTGCGGCTGCGCCGCGAAACCCCGACCCGGCTCAACCAGGTGCGGTTGCCATGGTTCTGGCCCATGCGCCTCGGGGTCGCCGAACTGACCCCGCTGACCGGGTGGCCTCTGGGTGAGTCCGACCTGCCCGGACTGCCCAGCCCCCACCCGAAGGTCTTGCCAGCCCCGAAGGCCACCACCGGCACCGAGCGGGTCATCGCCGAGGCCACTGCCCCGGGCAGCAGCGTCGCGTTGTCGTTGCCGATCCACAATGCGTTGCACCACCTGCATGTCGTCGGCCCGACCGGGGTCGGCAAGTCAACTTTGTTGACGCACCTGATCACTCAAGACATCGCCGCCGGGTACAACGTGGTCGTCATCGAACCCAAGGGCGACCTCGTGACTGACGTGTTGGCCCGGCTCCCCCGCGACCGCCTCGACGACGCGGTCATCCTCGACCCGACTGAGGAGACCCCGGTCGGCCTCAACCCGCTGCACGCTGCTGGCCGGCGGGCCGAACTGGTCGCTGACGGCCTGCTGAGTGTCCTCAAGCAGCTCTACGGCAAGAGCATCGGCGCCCGCAGTGCCGACATCCTTTACGCCGGCCTGCTGACCCTGGCCCAACGGCCCGACGCGTCGTTGACGATGTTGCCGTTGCTGCTGACTAACGACGGCCTGCGCCGCAGCCTGACCACCGGTCTGCGCGACCCGCTGGTGCTGGAACCGTTTTGGGCCGGGTTCGACCGCTGGAGCGACGCCGAACGCGCCAACGCGGTGGCACCGGTTCTGAACAAGCTCCGCCCGCTGCTGCGCCCCGGGTTGCGCGGCGTGCTCGGGCAACGCTCTCCCCGCTTCGACCTGCGCGGCGTGTTCAACGGCACCTCGTTGCTGTTCGTCCCCTTGCAGCGCGGCGTCATCGGGGCCGAGGCCAGCGAACTGCTCGGCTCGATCGTGGTCGCCGAGCTGTGGCAGGCCATTCAGGCCCGCGCCACCGTCCCCGCTCACCGGCGCCGACCGGTGATCATCTACATCGACGAGGCCCAGAACTACCTGCGTCTACCGACCGACCTGGCCGACGCCTTGGCCCAGTCGCGAGGCTACAGAGCAGGCTTCGTGTTGGCTCACCAATTTCTTGATCAGTTCTCCCGCGAACTGCGCTCAGCGGTCCTGGCCAATGCCCGGTCCCGGGTCGTGTTCCAGACCGCCCACGACGACGCTCGCACCCTCGAGAAGGGTCACCCCGAGCTGACTCATGCCGACCTGACCGCGCTCGGCAAGTACGAGCTCTACGCCAGCCTCTTCGCCGCCGGACGAGTCCAGCCCTATGCCTCGGGCCGCAGCCGCCCCCTGGGACCGCCCACCACCGACCCCCAGACAGTGCGGGCCCGCAGCCGCGCCCGCTACGGCCAACCCCTCGACGCCGTCGAAGCGGGCTTCGCCGATCTCCTCAGCAGCCAGGCGGCAACCAACCCAGCCTCGAGCGCACCGACCGGCCGTCGGAGGAGAACCCCATGAACGACCACCCACCAACACCCCCGTCCGAGTCGGGGAGCGAACAGCGGGTCGAGACAACACAACGGCCCAACCGTGCCACGACATCGGACCCGTCGCGTGAGTCGGCCCCGTGGTCTGTTCGCTGGTCCGATCGCGTCGAGGCACCCCTGGGAATCCTGCCTGGTCAAGACGTTGCGGGGCCGGGTAGGGGGCCAGAAAGTAGGGATACCTCCGCGCTGGGGAACCTGCGCTCCGAACGCCGAGGGCGGCGAGTGCCCCAGACGGAGCTGGCCCGGATCGCACAGTCCCTCAGCGACCGTGACCGAGCGATCCTGCAGTCGCTGGCCGACTATGGGCTCCTCCAGACCGGGCACCTGCGTCAGTTGCACTTCACCGACCACGCCACCACCGAAGCAGCAGCCAGCATCTGCCGACGAACGCTGCGGCGCCTGAGTCAGCCGCGTCTCGTCGAGGCCATCGAGCACCGCGTTGGTGGGATCCGTGCCGGCAGCGACGCCATCGTGTGGCGCCTCGGCCCCGCCGGGGACCGGCTGCTGCGCGCAGGTGACCCCGACGCCCCGCGGTCGCGGCGCCGCGAACCATCGCTGCGGTTCCTGCAACACCGGCTCATGGTCGCCGACGTCGCCTGCATCCTGACCACCACCGCACCCACCGACGGTTTCGAGCTCGTACGGGTCGACCCTGAGCCTGCCAGTTGGCGCACCTACACCGGCGTGCACGGTGCCCGCGAGACTCTCAAACCGGACCTGTACGCCATCACCGCTGCCGGTGAGTACGAAGACCACTGGTTCATCGAAGTAGACCGCGGCACCGAGAGCATCCCCACCCTCCTCAAACAGTGCCGGGCCTACCAGACCTATCACCGCAGCGGCCGCGAACAGAGCACCGTCGGCATCTTCCCCCGCATCTTGTGGCTGCTGCCCGACACCCACCGTCGCGACCGACTCCGCACCGCTATCGCGGCCGCTGATGGCATCGACGCCGACCTGCACCGCACTCACACCTACACCGACCTGCTTGCCGTCATCACCGGGGGCGCTACATGACCACCCCCACCCGCGAACCCCAACCAGTTGAGCCAGCCCCACCAGCTCACGACCAAGGGCCAACGTGGCCGGGACCCCACCCGGGCCGAGGGCTCCTGCCGCGCCGACAGTTCCTGCTCGGCGATGCCACCGACCGGCTCCAGGGCCTGCCCCGCGGATCGGTCGACACCGTGCTCACCTCACCGCCATACTTCCGGCTCCGCAACTACGACACCCCCACCCAGATTGGCACCGAACCCGCCATCGGAGACTGGGTCGACAACCTGCGCGAGATCCTGGCCGAGGTGGCACGAGTCCTCGTCCCGACCGGCACCGTGTGGCTCAACCTCGGCGACGCCTACGCCACCCACCCCCACCAAGGCGCCGGGCGCAAGAGCCTGCTCCTCGGCCCCGAACGACTCGCCCTCGTCCTGGTCCAAGACGGGTGGCTGCTGCGGAACAAGATCATCTGGCACAAGACGAACCCGATGCCGATGTCGGTCACCGACCGGTTCACCAGCACCTACGAAGTGGTCTACCTCCTGACCCGCCGACCCGACTACTTCTTCGACCTCGACGCCACCCGCATCCCCCACACCGGCCACGCCAAACCCCGGCGCCAACCGAGCGTCCAAGACGACACCGCCCGCGGACCGAACGCGGCAGGGACGAGCGGGCTGAGCCACCTCAAAGACCTCGGCCTCCCCGGACACCGGCTCGGCAAGAACCCCGGCGACCTCTGGCACCTGGCCACCAGCGCCTACCGCGGCAAACACCCCGCCATGTTCCCCCAAGGCCTGGCCGAACACGCCATCACCGCCGGATGCCCCGAGCGACGCTGCCAGACCTGCCGAGCCCCCCATACACGGCACATCATGCACGCGATCGGCGCAACCGCCACCCGCGGGAACCTCACCCCCACCTGCGACTGCGACGCCGACACCGAACCCGGCATCGTGCTCGACCCCTTCATGGGTGCCGGGACCACCGCCCTGGCCGCCGAACACCTCAATCGAGACTGGCTCGGCATCGAGCTCAACCCCGACTACCTCAACCTCGCCACCCAACGCCTGCACCACACCCGCGCCGGACCCCCACCCCACCAGCAGGACGCAGCCTGACCCGTCCTCGCGCCACATGCGAAACACAGGGCAGAGGGAAGGGTGCGGCTGACCCCCACCAATGTCTCAAACCCATCACGTAACCGAAAGGAGGTGCACCCATGCACGAACAACAACCAAGACGACCAGAGAACGCAAGGCAAGCGGTGTGATGTCGCTGGAAGGCGCCAACTGCGCCGACCTACCCGCGGTCGCGATCGACAAGTACTTCGACTGCAACGTGGCCCGTGAACCCTTCCGCGCCAAGGTCGCCAAGATGATCTGCGCCCGCTGCATCGTCCGGACCGAGTGCCTCGAAGAAGCCCTCGTCATGCCCAATCTGCAGACCCGCGGCGTCATCGCCGGCGTCAACGCCGCCCAGGTCCACGACGCCCGCCGCTGGCGCATCTACGAACAAGGCATCACCGACAAAGTGCCCATAGCCAGCCGCCCCGACTGGCTCCCGATGACCGAGGCCACCCACCACGTCGAACAACTCCGCCTCGAACGCGACCACGACGAACCCCACGACAATCCCGACCTCCGCCGAGAGGAGGAACACCAGTGAGCGAAACGACCCCACCCCAACCACCCGAGCACCACCCCAGCGTCCCCGCTACCTCGACAGGGGAGAAGCCGGGCGCGACCCGACCGGCGATCTATGTCGCCAGCCTGGCCGACTACAACGCCGGACGCCTGCACGGCACCTGGCTCGCAGCCGACCAAGACCCTGAGGAGTTGCAGGCCGCTACCGAGGCCATGCTGGCCACCTCACCAGAGCCCGACGCCGAAGAGTGGGCCATCCACGACCACGACAACTTCTCCGGCCTCCAGATCGACGAGCACACCTCATTCGCCACCGTCTCCCACCTCGCCTACGGGCTGCGGACCTACGGCCCAGCCTTCGCCGCCTACGCGAACTGGCTCGACGACCACGACATCAGCTACGCCAGCTTCGAGCAGTCCTACGCCGGGCACTGGGAACAAGCAGAGGACTACGTCACCGAAAGCATCGACGCCGACGCCATCCACGACCGCCTCGCCCTGGTCCTGCCCGACTGGGTCACCGGCTACGTCCGACTCGACCTCACCGCCCTAGCCCGCGACCTCGAACTAGCCGGCGACCTCCACATCGTCCCAGACAACGACGGGGTCCACGTCTTCGAACGCCCCGATGACTAACCCACAGCGGTCGCCTCGTCGGCGGCATGCGGTTGATCCCCGTGACCCACACCCGTGGCTCAGGTCAACCGCACCCGCACCGAGGAGGTGCCCCATGTCCACCATGGACAACGACACCAGTCGCAACGGCAACGTCAAGACGCTCGCCATCCGACTGGACCCCGAGCTGCACGCCCAGCTCACCCTCGTCGCGCAACTGCGCGGCAAGACCATCACCGATGAAATCCGGACCGCGATCGAGACTCACATCGAGACCCTCAAGACCGCCCCGGAACTGACCTCCCAAGCCGACACCGTGCTCGCCGAGATCGAACGTGACGCCGCAGCCCGACGAGCCGCGATCGCGACCCTCTTCGGCACCCCCAACGAGCCGAAGCCAGCACCGACAGCTAAGGCAGCCCGGACCCGCACCACCGGCGGGAAGGGCACAGCATCGGACACCTGATGGTCTAACCACTCCCGCAGCCCCATGTGGCTGCACCCTCGGCGGAACGTGTAGTTAGCTGTGACGGCTACCGCCTCCACTAACTACACGTTCCGCCACAATCCACACCCCCGAATTCACCATCCCGAGAATTACCAAAGAATAGGCTTGCCTCACCATTGTGGAATTTACGACACGCGTTGAATTTGATCAACAAAAGACAGATAATAGAAGGGCCAAGTAATCTGGGGAGATTAGCAATGACCGAATTAGAACGACACGCCCTGGCGGAACTACTCACGCGCAGGCGTAACGAACTGGGACTCTCAGCGCGAGAACTGGCCCGCCGGGCCGGAATCGACAACGCAACGATCACGCTGCTCGAACAAGCCAAAATCGCCCACCCGAGAGTCGAGACAGTCCGCGCGCTGGCCGAAGCGATGGAACTGCCGTTGGCCGACCTCTACGCAGCCACCAACTGGCTACCCGAAGGATCACTGCCCAGCCTGCGGCCCTACATGCGAGCCAAGTACGGCTCACTATCCGACAGCGACCTAGCCGACGTCGAACACTTCATCGACCAACTCGACCGCCGCACGACCGGACCAAGGCCCGGCGAAGACGAATAGCACTACTACAGGAAGGAGGAACCCCCACCCATGACCAGAACCCACACCCACGACCACACCGGCACCGAGACCCGCAGCGTGCTCGCCCGCCTGCGCCTACTACCCAGGGGGAGCTTCCACGACCGCCGCAGCCAGCGACTGCTGGCCGAACGCCAAGCAGCCCTGCTTCGCTACCTCACCGCAACCACCGGTACCCCGATCGACGACACCATCCGTCAACAACCCCACCTGCGCGTGCAATACGGCAACATCCCAACCTCGGGACTCAGCCACTGGAACGGCCACGAGTGGGTCATCACCCTCAACCGCTACGAACCCCGCACTCGCCAACGCCTGACCCTGCTCCACGAGTACAAGCACATTATCGACCACCACGACGCAACCGAGCTCTACCGCGACCGCCACGACGCCACCGCCGAAGAACAGGCCGAACAAGCCGCCGACTACTTCGCCGGCTGCGCCCTCGTACCAACCCCACTGCTCACCGACGCCTACACCAGCGGCACCACCAACCCCGAGACACTCGCGCGACTCTTCGACGTCTCCGTACCCGCTATCAACGTCCGGCTCATGCAAACAGGGCTGGAGAAAGGGCGCAAACGCTGCGGAGTCGTCCGTTCGGCAACCAGCAGCCCAGAGAGGATCACGACATGAGTGCCCAGCCAGAGTCGTGGACACGAGCTGTCCTCTACTTGCGCGTCTCCACGAAGGAACAAGCAGAGCGTGGTGGGGAGTCCGAGGGCTTTTCCATACCCGCCCAGCGCGAGGCTGGGCTTCGCAAGGCTCAATCACTTGAGGCCCATGTCGTCAGCGAGTTCATCGACGCCGGACAGTCAGCACGCTCAGCCGATCGTCCAGAGCTCCAACGGATGCTGGACTACCTGAATGCCAATCGCGACGTCCGCTACGTCATCGTGCACAAGGTCGACCGACTCGCGCGATCTCGAAGCGACGACGTCGCGATCAACTTGGCCATCCGACAATCCGGCGCCAGCCTCGTTTCCTGCACTGAGAACATCGATGAGACACCCAACGGCATGCTCTTGCACGGCATCATGAGTTCGATCGCGGAGTTCTATAGTCAGAACTTGGCGAACGAAGTCGTGAAAGGCACACAGCAGAAAGTGCGTGCCGGTGGGACACCGACACGCGCCCCAATCGGGTACCAAAACACGCGACAGTTGATAGACGGCTACGAGGTTCGGACGGTCGAACTAGATGCGGAACGTGCCAACCTCATCACCTGGGCATTCGATGCATATGCAACCGGGGACTGGTCGCTCCGCTCGCTTGCAGACGAGCTTGCCGAGCAAGGACTGACCTTTCGCCCCGGCCCCAAGACGTCAGCTCGACCCGTACCAGCCAACAAGCTGCATGCGATCTTGAAGAATCGGTACTACCTCGGATACGTCAGTTGGCGTGGCGTCGAGTACGACGGCAAACACCCACCGCTTACCGACGCTGAAACCTTCGAAACAGTACAAGCCGTACTCGCTGACCACCGGGCCTCAGGCGAACGAAACTACAGGCAAGACCACTACCTCGTCGGCAGCCTTCGCTGCGGCCTGTGCAACATGCGCATGCTTTACACCGTCTCAAGAGGACGCAACAGCCAGGAGTACGGCTACTTCTACTGCGCCTCACGCGTACGAAAATCTCACTGCGGCCAGCGCTACCTACCCGCACACCTGATTGAGCAAGCTGTCGAGACGCAATGGTCTCGCGAACTTCTCACGCCGAGCGACCTCACAGTCATTCACGAAGACCTTCTACTGCAACTGGCCGAGCGGGAAGAGCAGGTAGCCGGGGAATTGAAGGCTCTGGGTCAGCAGGCACACCGCATCCGGAGAGACCGCTTCAAGTGGGCAGAGAAATCGATGGACGGGGTGGTGCCCGACGACGTGGCGGCCGCCAAACAGCATCAACTGGCCAAGCAACTACTCAAAGTGGAGAAGGACATAGCGCAGCGACGCTCTCTCGCTACCGTCGACCGCGAAACCCTCAACAGCCTCTTCGGATTGATGGAGAATCTCGGCCTCACCTATCCCAAGGTTGCCGCACCGGTACGAAGAAGCATGAACCAAGCGTGGTTCAAACATCTTGTCGTCACCGAAGACGAAGACGGCGTCCTAGTCACCGACGCTGAACACCAGCCACTCACCGCAGCAGTGCGAGGTGCTATCGCTAGACAGCACGCGGCCCAGGGCCAGGCAGCAAAATGCCGCCGGAAGGATTCCGGCGGCATTGAGGATGCCCGCGTTTCGAACGTCGATCTTTTGGTGGAGCTGAGGGGATTCGAACCCCTGACCTTCTCATTGCGAACGAGACGCGCTACCAACTGCGCCACAGCCCCAGTGCGCCGTCCGAGCATCCGGGTGGCGCGGGCGAAACGTTAGCACCAGCCGGCCAGCCCGTCCGAATCGGACGGTCGTGTGTCCGAGCACGGTGCGGGGACCGTCGTCAGGCACACGACCCGGTGGCGCCGGGTGGGCCAGGCGACTGGACGGTCAGGAGCCCGACGCGCGGCGGCGCTCGGCCTCGGCTGCTCGCGCCTTGGCGCTGCGCTCGGCCTCGTCGGCCTCGCGGGCCAACTCGGAGTCGGAGGCGAGGGGGCCGGAGGTCCACACGCCGGTGGAGTCCAGGTCGATGGTGCGCACGGTGCGCTTGGCGGCCGGCTCCTTGGCGACGTACGTCGGGAGGGTGACGGGCACCGGGTCCCAGTCGCCGGGGCGCTTGGCCGGCTCGTTGTCCGACGATGGCTCCGACTCGGCATGGGCTGCGAGCGCGCCCGTCGGGACCACGAGGTCGGCCTCGACGTGGACGACGGCGATCTCCTCGGTGAGGGGGTCGGCCTCGCCGGCCTCCCCGGCGTCCGCGGCGTCCTCGGGCTGCGGCACGGAGGGCCGGCGCATGACGAGGTCGTCCGAGGCACGCTCGGAGCGCACCATCAGGCGGCAGGCGACCAGCCAGGCGACCAGCAGCCCGACCGGGATGAACGTGAAGGCGGGGCGCACGAAGCCCAGGGCGGCCAGGGTGCCGACCACGGCGATGCCCAGCAGGATCGTGCAGACCACGCGCAGGCGGCGTTGGGCGGCCCTCGCTGCCGCCGCCCGCCGGGCGCGGACCTGGCCGGGCGTCAACCGCGCAGCGGACCCGAGCGGAGCCACGGGCGATGTCTCGACCGAGACCGAGACGGACACGGCGCTGTCGTCGGCGGACCCCGCGGGCTTGGCGCCGTTGACGACGAGCCGCGCGGTCGTCGAGTCGATCGGCTCCCGTCTCGCGAGCACCCGCAGCCGGTCGGAGAAGCCGTCGATGGAGCGGCTGGCGGCGCTGTCCTCGTGCTGCTTGAGCGCCTTCGGGATCAGGTAGACGGCCCAGGCCACTGCCAGGGCGACGAAGATCAGAGCACTCAGGTCCACGGATGTGAGCGTAGGAGGGGTAGCGCAGGGTGAGTCGGATGTCTACCCGTGTGTCGCAAATTGCTGGTGTGATTGATGGGGTTGGTGGCGCGAGGCTGCGGTCAGGTTGCGGGGTCTCGAGGCTCGTCGCTGGCGCTCCTCGCACCTCGACCACCGTCCGGCTCGCCGTCGCTGGCGCTCCTCGCACCTCGACCACCGTCGAGGCTCCGTGCCGCGTCGTCGGCGAGGGACTGCTCGTAGCGCTTGAGCAGCCCGAACGGCACGTCCTCCTTGGTGATCGCGTACAGCCGGTGGTCACGCCAGTCCCCGTCGATATGCAGGAAACGCGGCGCGTAGCCGACCTCGGGGATCTCGAGCTTCTCCACGACGCGCAGCGAGTTGGAGTTCTCGGGCCGGATGGCGATCTCGATGCGGTGCAGCCCGACGCCGAGGAAGCAGTGGTCGATGGCGAGAGCGACCGCGCGCGGCATCACGCCGTGGCCGGCGTACTCCCGGTCGAGCCAGTAGCCCACCGAGGCGAACTGGGCCGAGCCGCGCACGACGTTGTTGACGGTCAGCTGGCCGGCGAACGCGCCGTTGACCTCGACCGCGAACGGCAGGGTCGTGCCGGCCTTGGCGCTCCTGCTCAGCCGACGGATGAGGGTCCGGAAGGTGACCGGCTTGGCGTCGGCGCCGGGCGGCGCCGTCGCATCCCAGCGCGAGAGCCAGCCCGCGTTGCGGCGTCGCGCGTCGCGCCAGGCGTCGACGTCGGAGGCGGTGAGGGGTCGCAGGGTCACCTTCGGCGCGGTGCCCGACGAGAGCACCACCGGCCATCCCCTGGCCCGACCGGCACTCAGTGGTCACTCCCCACGATCTGCTCCACGGCGTGCACGAGGAGCGGTCGCAGGACCGACAACCCGTCCTTCACCCCGCCCCGTGAGCCGGGGAGGTTGACGACCAGGCACGAGCCGGCGACGCCGGCGAGCCCACGTGAGAGAACTGCGGTGGGGATCCCGGCTGCCACACCGGCCGCCCGGATCGCCTCCGCGATCCCGGGCACCTCGCGCTCCAGCAGGGGCCGGGTCTGCTCGGGAGTCTGGTCCGTCGGCGTCAGTCCGGTCCCGCCAGTGGTCAGGACCACCCGCGCACCGCCCTCGACGGCAGCCGTGATGGCAGCACCCACCGCAGGACCATCCGGCACGACGGACGGTGCGCCCACCGTGAAGCCGAGGTCGCGCAGCGCGTCGACGATCAGCGGGCCGGTCTCGTCGGCGTACACGCCCGCAGCGGCCCGGTTGGAGGCGACGACGACCTCGGCGCGGCCGTGCGACTCAGTCATCTGCCACGCCGGTGCCCGGCCGCACGAAGTCCCCGGACTTGCCGCCCGTCTTGGCCTCCACGCGGATGTCGGTGATCACCGCGGCCTTGTCGACCGCCTTGACCATGTCGACGACCGTGAGCGCGGCGACCGAGACGGCGGTCAGCGCCTCCATCTCGACGCCGGTGCGGTCGGTGGTGCGGACCTGGGCGGTGATCGCGACCGACGAGTCCTCGACGACCAGGTCGACCGAGACCGCGGACAGCGCGAGCGGGTGGCACAGCGGGATCAGCGCAGGCGTCTGCTTGGCGCCCATGATCCCGGCCAGTCGCGCGACGGCGAGGGTGTCGCCCTTCGGCACACCGGCACCGCGCAGGAGGTCGACGACGGCCGCGGAGACGAGCACCCGCCCCGAGGCGGTCGCGGTGCGCGCGGTCACCGACTTGGCCGACACGTCGACCATGTGTGCCGCGCCCCGCTCGTCGACGTGGGTCAGCCTCGGTCCGGCAGGTTCACTCATGGGTCTCAGTCCTGGTCCAGGCGGATCACGGTGACCCGCTCGCCGGCGGCGATCTCGGTGACGTCCTCCGGTACGACGATCAACGCGTCGGAGGCTGCCAGGTCACCCACGAGATGGGAGCCCGACCCGCCGACCGGCTCGACCTCGGCGACGCTGGCCCCGTCGGAGTCCAGGGTGAGCACTCCGCGCAGGAACTGGCGCCGACCTCGGGGCGACCCCACACGGTGGGTGAGTCGCGCGGTCACCGGGTGCCGGGACTCGGGCGTGATGCCCATCATCCGACGCAGCGCAGGACGAACGAAGGTCTCGAAGGAGAGGTAGGCCGAGACCGGGTTGCCCGGGAGTGCGAAGAACGGCACCGCCTGGTCGGCACGACCGCCCGAGCGGGGGCTCAGCGTGCCGAAGCCCTGCGGCTTGCCGGGCTGCATCGCCACCGGGCCGAACCACACCGAGCCCAGCGGGGTCAGGGCCTCCTTGACGACGTCGAAATCGCCCATCGAGATCCCGCCCGAGGTGACCACGACGTCGGCGCGGCCGAGCTGGTCGTCGAGCGCGTCCAACAGGGCACCGGGCTCGTCGGGGATCAGTCCCACGCGGTAGGGCACCGCTCCGGCGCGGCGAGCGGCCGCGGCGAGCAGGAACGAGTTGCCGTCGTAGATCGAGTCGTCGCCCAGCTCGGCGCCGGGCTCGCGCAGCTCCGAGCCGGTCGAGACGATCACGACGCGCGGCCGGGGGCGGACCCGGACGCTCGCCCGGCCCAGGGACGCCAGCAGCCCCAGGTGACGCGGGCCCAGCGTCGTACCGGCCTCGACGAGCAGGTCGCCCACGGCGACGTCCTCGCCGGCGTAGCGCAGGTGCTGACCCGAGCTCGGCGCCTGGACGATCCAGACGTCCTTGGCGCCGCGGTCGGTCCACTCGTAGGGCACGACGCTGTCGGCCCCCGGCGGCACCGGGGCGCCGGTCATGATCTTGGCCGCGGTGCCCGCGGGCAGCGAGGTCACCGGACGGGCGGACTGACCGGCGCCGATCTCACCGATGACCGGCAGCTTGACCGGCGACTCGTCCGTCGCCGTGGCCACGTCGGCCTGCCGTACGGCGTACCCGTCCATCGCGGAGTTGTCGAAGCGCGGCAGCTGGATCGGTGCCACGACGTCCTCGGCGGCAGCCAGGTCGAGGGCATCCAGGAGCGGCAGCTGGAGGGCGGGCAGGGGTGTCGTGGCCGTCAGGATCGCCTCGAGGTGCTCGTCGACCGAGCGCAGTCCCCCGCTCATGAGCGGCTCACGCGTCGGCGTCGCCGTGCAGCACCGCGCCCTGGTCGACCCGCTCGGCGCTCGTCGAGTCGAGCGCGACGTCACCGACGACCTGGACGTCGCGGCCGAACGTGTAGTCCCCCACGACCCGCAGCGAGCTGGCCTTGGCCAGCGACGGGGCCCCCTCGGGGAAGCGCTTGTCGAACTCGCCGACGAGCTTGTAGTAGTCGCTGTCGAGGTCGATGAAGGGCACGTCGGTGGCGACCTGGTCGAGCACGAAGTCGCTGCCGACCTGGTAGACGTCCGAGCGCAGCACCAGCAGGTCGTTGGTGGTCTTGACGGGCACGAAGCGGTCGCGGCCGACCTCGATCAGCGCCGAGCCGTCGAAGACCTCGATCGCCGCACCCATCGCCGTCTCGACCTGGATCACCTCGGGGGTGGAGGAGTCACCCGGGTCGACGTGCTTGGTGTTCTTGATCAGCGGCAGCCCGAGGATCCCCTGGCGCACGTCGAGGGCCTGCTTCATCGCGTCGAGGTCGAACCACAGGTTGTTGGTCGAGCAGAACCGGTGCCGGTCGAGGTCCGCCAGCGCCTCGGCGTCCTCCTTCGGCGTCTGGGCCGACTCGCGCAGCACGATCCGCCCGTCGCTCTTGCGGCGGGCGAAGTGGCCGCCCTTGCGGTCCGAGGGGGTACGGCGTACGGCCTCGATCGCGAACGGCGCACCGCTGGCGGCGAACCACCCGGCGACCTGCGGGTCGGGCACCGCGCCGAGGTTGTCGGAGTTGGAGATGAACACGTGGCGGAAGCCGCGCTCGATCAGCAGGTCGAGCAGACCGGTGCCGCGCAGCGCCGTGTAGACGTCGCCGTGGCCGGGCGGACACCACTCGAGGTCGGGATCCTTGGGATAGCTCACCGGCATCAGGTCGGCGGCCAGCAGCTTGGGCTCCTTGTTCTGGAGGAACTCCAGCGGCAGGCCGTCGACCCGGAGCTCGTCGTAGCGCGCCAGCGCGGCCATCGTGTCGGCCGAGGTGCGGAAGGAGTTCATGAACATCAGCGGGAGCGTCGCGTCGTGCTCCTTGCGCAGGTGCAGGACCTGGCGGGCGATGATGTCGAGGAAGGACAGTCCGCGCCGCACGCACAGCAGGGACTTGGCACGCTCCATCCCCATCGAGGTCCCGAGCCCGCCGTTGAGCTTGATGACGGCGGTGTGGCGGATCGCCTCGGCGGCGACCTCGGGGTCGACCTCGACGTCGGCCAGGCTGGGCATGTCGACCGGGTCGATCGTGGACTCCGGCACCATGCCGGTCTCGCCGTGCTCGAGGAGTCGGTAGTAGTGCGCGAAGGTGTCGATCGCGACCTCGTCGACGCCGGCGTCGGCCATCTTGTCGCGGGCCTTGTGCAGTCCAGGGCTACCCATGCGCACGATCGTAGGCTTCTCGCGTGGCCACGTCACAACCACCCGCACACCCGTCCGATCCGGCCTCCGGTCCACCCCCCGGCGCCGGACCGGCCAAGGTCGCGCTGCGCGACCAGCTGACCACGGCCCGGCGGCGGCTCTCGGTGGCCGAGCTCGGCGTCTGCTCCCGCGGCCTCGCCGGCCACCTGCTCGCGGCGCCGGAGGTACGCAGCGCTACCACGATCGCGGCGTACGTCTCGATCGGCAGTGAGCCCGGCACCTCCTGGCTGCTCGACCGCCTGGCCCAGCGCGGGACCAGGGTGCTGCTGCCCGTCCTGCTGCCCGACGGCGACCTCGACTGGGCGACGTACGGCGGGGAGGGCTCCCTGGCGAGCGGGCGCCTCGGGCTGCTCGAGCCCGTCGGCGAGCGACTCGGCGTCGAGGCGATCGCCGGTGCCGACGCGGTGCTGGTGCCGGGACTCGCCGTCTCCCCGACGGGGATGCGGATGGGCCGGGGCGGCGGCTCCTACGACCGTGCGCTGGCCCGGGTGCCGGTCGGGACGTTCACCTGCGTCCTGGTGTACGACGACGAGGCCGGCCGCGACGTGCCGGCCGAGGCGCACGACCGCGCCGTGGGCGCCGTGGCGACGCCGTCCGGGCTTCGTCGCTTCTGAGTCCCGTCGCAGCGCGGACGCCGCGTCAGCCCCCGGAGGCCGGGGTGAGCACCAACGCGTCCTCGGTCGCGTCGCGCACAGCCTCCTCCGAGAAGGGCCAGGGCAGCGTGCGCCCGTCGAGCCAGCGCTCGGTCTGGTCGGTGTAGCGGGAGTCGAAGGCGTGACCGGAGACGCCGGTGAGGTTGATCCAGCGGGAGTGGTCGAGGCCATCGGTCCCGTCGAGGGAGACGACCATCCGCATCGCCGGCGCGGTGCTCACCTCGTAGCCGGCCGCGGCGTCCCAGGCCGTGGCGTTGACCGACGTACCGCCGCCACCGACGTCGCGGTCGCCGCGGTTGAACAGCGCACGCCCGGCGCGGTTGCCCCACTCCCCCAGCGGCTGCGAGCGCAGGTCCAGCTCGTGCAGCCCGCCCCACGTCCACTCGACGGCACGCACCGCCTGACGGCTGGTGAGCTCGTCACGCGCGTCGCGCATCGCACGCTCGATGACCACGTCACGGGTCTCGCGCTCATCGGTGGTCACGTCGTCCCAGTAGGCGTCGACCGGGTCCTCCAACAGCTCGGTCATCACCGCCACCCACCGCTGGCCACCGTCCGGCCACAGGGCCTCGGGCAGCTCGTCGTGGAACGTGAGCTCGAGCAGGCTGCGCCACACCGCGTTGAAGTAGGCCGCCGCGGCACTGTCTGCCGGCTGGCCGAAGTCCCAGCCGAGCAGCAGCCGTTGGCCCGCGGAGAAGTAGCCCGTCGGCAGCTCGACGTCGAGGAGGTACGGCGTGAGGACCGGGCCGAGGGGGGTGCGGTCGTCGCGCTGCATCGCCGAGAGCTCCTCGAGCGAGACCGTGCCACTGCTGCCGCTCTCCGAAGGTGCCAGGGCAGCGTCCAGCAGGCTGCTGATCCGCTCGGAGCGGTAGCCGCGGTCCCAGTCGTCGGTGAGGAAGTAGGGGTAGTCGGGTCCGGCGACGGCCTGGTTGGCCGTGACGATGACCCCGCCGTCGGGATCGAGCACGTTGGGCAGACCGTCGAACGGCACGAACTCCCCGGTCCAGTCGTTCTCCGAGCGCCATCCCGCCGAGGGCAGGCGGCCGTCGTTGCCGGACTTGCGGATCGGCGCCAGCCCGGTCGCCTGGTAGCCGATGTGCCCCTCGCGGTCGGCGTAGACGACGTTCTGAGCCGGGGCCGCCAAGGACGAGAGCGCCTGCCGGAAGGCGTCCCAGCCGCCCGCCCGGTTGAGGCCGAGGATCGCGTCGGCGGTCGGCGATGGGGTGAAGCCGGTCCACGACAGGGACACGGCGTACTCCTCACCCCCGCCGGAGCCGAACCTGTCGCGCCCCTTCAGCGGAGCGGTCTCGCCGATGACGGACAGCGTCTCGTCGACGTCGGAGACGATGGGCCCGTGGCCGGTGGACCGCACCGTGATGGTGACGTCCTCGCCGCCCTCGACCTCCACGGTCTCCCTGCGCTCGCGCACCGCGACCTCCTGCCGACCGTGACGGGCCGTGCCGTCGGTGATCCGCTCGACGTACAGGTCACTGACGTCGGAGCCGAGGTTGCTGAACCCCCAGGCGATCGAGGCGTTGTGACCCACGATCACGCCCGGCACCCCGGAGAACGAGTAGCCGGCGACGTCGTAGGGACAGGCGGCGCTGACGCTGCGGCAGTGCAGCCCGATCTGCAGCCAGGGCCCGGGGACCGAGACCCCCAGGTGCGGGTCGGCCGCCAGCAGGGGCGCCCCCGAGTCGGTGTGGTCGCCGGAGACGACCCAGGCGTTGGACCCCAGACCGTCGCCCTCCCCCAGCCAGGCCGGCATCCGACCGGATCCCTGCCCCAGGGAGTCCCACGGGGTGACGGCGTCGAGTCTCGCCGAGACGTCGCGCCGGCCTCGGTCGAGGGCCGGTCCCGTGGGTGGCCGCTTGGGGTTGCGGGTCCCCCCGGCGCTCGCGTCCTGCTCGAAGACTCCATCGACCACGGCGCCCTGCGTCACGATCGGGTCGCTCCCGCGGTAGTCGTAGGCCGGGTACAGCTCGTCGGCACGCTCGCGCCCGACCGCGTCGATCGCGAGCACCCGGTCGATCTCGTCGGCCATGTTGCCCCGCAGGTCCCACGCCATCGCCTTGAGCCACGCGAGCGAGTCGACCGAGGTCCAGGGCTCGGGGCTGTAGTCGAGGCCGCCGGCGCCCAGCACGACGTACTCGAGCGAGATCCGGCTGGTCGAGCGTCCGTCGAGGTACTCGTTGACGCCCTTGGCGTAGGCGTCCAGCGCGACCCTGGTCTCCGGGGCGAGCAGCGGCAGCTCGGCCTCGGCCACCCGGCGCCAACCGAGGGTGCGCACGGAGAGGTCCGAGGCGAGCGCGTCCTCGCCGAAGAGCTCGGCCAGCCGACCCGCGGTGGCGTGGCGACGTACATCCATCTCGTAGAAGCGCTCCTGGGCCGACACGTAGCCCTGGGCGAACATCAGGTCCTCGGTGCTGTCGGCGTAGACCTGCGGGATGCCGGCGGAGTCGCGCAGCACCTCGACGGGCCCGTCGATCCCAGCCACCTCGACCGTCCCGGAGGTCTGGGGGAAGGACCGCCGCACCAGCACCACTGCCGTCAAGGTGAGGGCGACCAGCGTCAGCACCAGCACGACGGCGACGTACGTCGTGATCCGCACGCCCGCGGGCAGCGCGACGAACCGGGACCAGGGGCTACGACGGCCCGCCGTCGCCACCGGGGGCTCGCCCCCACCCGGGCTGCCGGGGGCGCCCGGGGCGCCCGCGCTGCCGGGGCGTTCGGTGTCGGCGGTCATGGTGGCGTTCATTGTGCCGTGGCGTAGCATTGGCAGTCGCCCGGGCAGAGTGCCAATCTTTCCTCGCCCGGCTGAGAACCTGCGACGAAGGAGCCCTCCGTGCCCACCTACCAGTACGCCTGCACCGAGTGCGGCCACGCCTTCGAGCAGGTGCAGGCCTTCTCGGACGCCTCGCTGACCGTCTGCCCCCAGTGCGAGGGCCGCCTGCGCAAGGTGTTCAACGCCGTGGGCGTGGTCTTCAAGGGTTCGGGTTTCTACCGCAACGACAGCCGCTCGACCTCCACGTCTTCCGAGGCCGGGTCCTCCCAGGACAGCGGCTCGAAGGACTCCGGCTCGAAGGAGTCGGGCAGCAAGGACTCCGGCTCGTCGGGTGGCTCCCAGGACTCCTCGGGCGGTTCGTCGAAGGACTCCTCGAGCTCGTCGTCCAGCTCGTCGTCCTCCAGCTCCACGAGCTCCTCGTCGGCGGCCAGCACCTCGTCCTGATCCCGAGGCCCCCGGGCCTGTGGAGAGCGACCGACGCCGATCGCTCCTGACGCCTACGGTCGAGTCGTGATCTCGGACGACGCCGACCTGCTCGACTCCTCCGGCGGCGGCCGGTCCACGCCGCGCGCCCGCCTCGAGCGTGCCCGCTGGGGCGTACGACGCGCGGTGCTGCGCCGCCGCCGGCTGCTGGCGGCACTGCTGAGCGCGGTCGCGGTCTGGGCCGGCCTGTCCGCAGCCTCGCCGGCCCCGGTGGACACGGTGCCGGTCCTGGTCGCCGCCCGCGACCTGCCCGCGGGCAGCACGATCGGCGCCGACGACCTCACGACGGTCGACTTCCGGCCCGGCTCCGAGCCGAGCGGCGCTATCGGCTCGGGGGCCGAGGTCGCCGGTCGGCTGCTCGCGGCACCGCTGAGCGCCGGCGAGCCGGTCACGGCGGTCCGGTTGGTCGGAGCCGACCTGGCCCGGGCGCACCCGGGTCGTCGCGCCGTGCCGGTCCGGCTGCCCGATCCTGGCATGGTCGCGCTGCTGGAGGTCGGTGACCTGGTCGACCTGGTGGCCACCGACCCGGAGCAGGGTGACGTGACCACCGTGGCGCACGCCGTACCGATCCTGGCGCTGCCGCAGGAGGGCGAGGCCGGCTCGGGCGTCACCGCTGCGGGGCTCCCGGGGCGTCTGGTCATCGTCGCGCTCACCCCCTCGGAGGTGGCACCCGTCACCGCGGCTGCTCTCCGTGCGTTCGTGACCTACACGTGGTCGGAGCGATAGCGTGCTCCCCGGTCACCCCACCCGGGGTCCTCTCCCCACACCTGGCCCGAACATTAGGAGTACGTACTCGTGGACGGATTCAAGAACTTCCTCTTCCGCGGCAACCTGGTCGACCTGGCTGTCGCGGTCATCATCGGTACGGCGTTCGCCGCCGTGGTCACCGCGTTCACCGAGTGGCTGACCAGCCTGCTGCCGAAGGCGCTCGACGACGTCTTCAGCACCATGACCTACGGTGGCCGCTTCATGAACGCGGTCATCGCGTTCGTGATCGTCTCCGCGGTCGTCTACTTCCTCGTGGTCACGCCGTACGTCAAGGCGAAGGAGAAGTTCTTCCCCAGCCCCGCGCCCGGCACCCCGGAGGACATCGTCCTGCTCAAGGAGATCCGCGACCTGCTCTCGGCCCAGGCGCCCCGGTGACGTGAGCTGACCAGGACACCACCGGTGCCGTCTCACCCACCGTGGTGAGGCGGCACCTGTGCTTTCAGCCACGTGTCCGACGCCGAATCCCCGCTCGACGGGCCGACGTCGTCCCGCTCGTCACTCGTCGTGTCGGGCAGCGTCTCCCCGAAGATCGCCGCCAGGCGCCTGCGCCGCTTCCACTCGGGCTCCCGCTCGGGCTCCGACCCCTCAGGCACAGAGCCCCGCCGCCTCGCGCTGACTGGCGGCGGCCTGCGCACGCTCGGTCGTCGGCTCCTTGTCGGCGCCGTCGACCTTGTCGCTGGCCTTGATCACGCCGTCGCGCAGGTTCTTGGTGATCGTCTGGTCGTCGACGACCCGCTTCCAGAGCTGGTCGGCCTCGGGCAGCCACTCGACCCGGTTGGGGTCCTCCGGGGAGTACTGCCACGGCACCGTGACGAACTTGATGTTGTCCAGGCCGATGCCCTTGAACCCCGCCCCGACGCGCCCGATCTCGGTGACCGAGGTGAAGTCCGTGGTCAGCGACCGGGTGGCGGCGTCGAGGAAGCCGAGGACCCGGTCGAGGCGCGTCAGGGTGCCGGCCGAGACGACCTTGCTCGCCATGGCGGCGATGAAGGCCTGCTGGCGCTTGATCCGGCCGAGATCCGAGCCGTCGCCCAGGGTGTAGCGGGCCCGCACGTAGTTGAGGGCTTGACGTCCGACGACCTCCTGCGTGCCGGCCGGGATGTTGATCCCGTGGGCCGGGTCCTCGATCGGCTCCGGCAGGCAGACCTCGACGCCGTCGATGGCGTTGACCATGTCCTCGAAGCCGTTGAAGTCCAGGACGACGTAGTTGTCGATGCGCACGTCGGTGAGCTGCTCGAACTGCTGGATCGTGCAGGCCGGGCCGCCCACGGAGAAGGCCTCGTTCCACATCACGTCAGTGGCGCCGGGGATCGTCTCGCCGTCCTCGTCCGTGCAGTCGGGACGGTCGACCAGGCTGTCGCGCGGGATGCTGACGCCGTAGGCGAACGAGCGGTCGGCCGAGAGGTGGAACATGATCGTGGTGTCGGAGCGCTCCCCGTCACCGGTGAGGCCGTCGATGTTGTTGCCCTCGCCGTCGCGGGCGTCCGAGCCCATCACCAACAGGTTGATCGGCTCCTGCGGCCCGGTGTCGACCGCGACCTTGTCCGGCCTGTCGGTCAGCTGCGCCTCGATGTCGACGACGTCGAGGTTGTCGTTGAGGTGGCGGTAGAAGTAGACCCCGCCCAGGCCGAGCACCAGGCTCAGCGCGGCGAACCCGGCCACGACGACCGTGGCCGCCGTACGGCGCGGGTTCTTGCGGCCGCGCCGCTTGGGGCCGCTCGGCGCCAGGGGCGCCGGTGTCAACAGGTCCTGGGTCATGTCACCTTGGCGTGCTCGTCGAGCACTGGTTGGTCCGGGCAAGAAGAGCCGTGGTGCGCATCGATGGGCACTCGCGGCGGTGTCGTACGTCGGGCCCATTGTGCGGACCGATCCTGAGAGTCACCAAAAATCGCCCGCTCCCCGACCGTCCGGGACGAGTCGGGTGCCTCACACCGGTCCCACGACCGACATCAGGCCGGCGTCCCGACCCGGTGCGGGCATGGCAGACTGCTCCGCGGCGTCCCGCACGCCCACGCCCCAGTAGCTCAGTGGATAGAGCAGCCGCCTCCTAAGCGAAAGGTCGCAAGTTCGACTCTTGCCTGGGGCACCCTTGGTGCGTCCTCCGTCGCGGTCGGATGCTGGCGGGGCGACGGACCAGATGATCGGTGAGGAGCACACCGACACACGACCGCTCGCCGATCACGTCAACCCCGTTCACCCTGCGTTACGTCTCTCCTGGTGACCTGCTCCGCACCACCACGAGAGACGAGATCCCATGGACCTGCGCCAGCTGATCGACGAGACGGCCCCGACCCCGCTGCGCCTCGAGGACCACCTCGCCGTCGGCCGCAGCGCCGTACGGCGTCGGAGACTGACCCGTGGGGCGGGCCTCCTGGGAGCCGGGGCCACCGTCGTCGCGGTGGCCATGGCGGCGACGGCCCTCGGAGGCCCGAGCACCGCCGACGACGCGCCAGCTGTCGCCACCGCACCCACCGCCTCGGCAACCGCTGGCGGGGACGGGCGGGCCCCCGACGGGATCGCCGCGGAGTACGGCCTCGACGGGCGGCTCGAGATCAAGCCGGGGTGGCGGATCGTCGAGCGGATCGCCACGCCGATGACAAGTCCGGTCGAGAGCAACGGCCCCGGCACCGAGGAGATCCCGGACGCCTCGGTCGGGCTCGCGGTCACCGACGGGGTCACGACCCAGTGGGTGCTGACCTGGTACGACGCCGGCCGCGACGGCTCGGTGTCCAGCAGCTACCAGCTCGACGACGTCGGGCCGGCGTCGCTGCAGGACTTCGTCGACATCGAGGTCGCCGTCGTCAGTGGCACCGCGACCGACGCGGTGGCACAGGTCTCCCCCGACGGAGTCGTCACCGGACGCAACGGCGTCGCGGTGATCGACCAGCGCACCACGCCGGGCCTCGACCGCGACGGGCTCACGACGAGCGTCGCCCAGATCCTCCTGCCCGGCGACCCAGCCTCGTCGGCCTACCTCCTGGCCGTGCGCTCGAACGACGGCGTCCGGACCTACCCGGTCTTCGGCTACCCGGTGGTCGACGATCCCGCCAACAGCGGACCGGACACCATCGACGGGTTCGTCGACTGGGTCGGACCGCAGGTGGACGCGGGCCGCTATCCGTGAGCGTCTGGACCCCAAGGAGCGAGCGCGAGACGTCGTACGTCGAGTACGTCACCGCGCGCCACGCCCATCTGTGGCGGATCGCCTACGCCCTCACCGGCAGTCGCGACCGCGCCGACGACCTCCTGCAGGTCGCCCTGGAGAAGCTGTACGTCGCCTGGCCGCGCGTGTCCGACCTCGAGCATCCCGACGCCTACGTGCGCCGCATCCTCGTGCGAGCCAACATCGACGAGTCACGGCGTCCGTGGCGCCGCGAGACGACCACGGAGGACCCCGACGACCGTCGTACCGTGCCCGATGCGACCGAGGCGAGCGTCGTCCGCGACGAGCTCGGCGAGGCGTTGCGCGGGTTGGCCCCCATGCAGCGGCGCTGCGTCGTGCTGCGCCACTGGCTCGACCTGTCGGTCGCCGAGGCCGCCGCCGAGCTCGGCGTCAGCGAGGGCACGGTCAAGGCGCACACATCGCGCGCACTCGCACACCTGCAGCGCATCCTGGATCCCGCCAGGAGCAGCTGACCCTTCGGACACGGGCTCAGCCGACGACCTCGAACACGATCCCCGCAGCGCGCAGCCGCCCCAGCAGGTTGTCGCCCATCGCCTGCGCGGTCGTGACCGATCCGGCGGTGGTCGGGTTGTCGTCGAAGGCCAGGCTCAGGGCGGCCTCGCTGAGCATCTTGGCGGTCTCGCCGTAGCCGGGGTCGCCGCCGGAGACGCGGGTGTGCAGGGTGCGGCCATCGCCCTCGGCGACGAAGTCGACGCTGAAGGAGGACTTCGCCCGCTTCGCCTCGTCGGGACCCTCGCCCTGCTTGACCTTGCCGAGCAGGAAGTTGCGGGCCGGCTTGACCTGGGCGGCGAGCCCGATGAGGGTCACGCCGACCGCGCCACCCACGGCGTAGCGCAGGGTCTTGGTGCCGGCGAAGTGGGAGTAGCGGAAGTCCGGCCCGTACGACGTCAGCGCGGCGCCGCTGCGCGCGACCACCTGCGGGTCGATCGTCGGCAGCGGGAGCAGGTAGTAGCCCAGGACCGGGTCCTTGCCGGGCTTGCCGGAGACCGCGCGGGAGGAGCGGCCCTCGGGCCGAGCCTCGGTCTGGCGGCGCTTCTTGGCCGTCGCGGCCATCTCCTTGGCGCGGGAGAAGGCGCCCATCGCGGAGTGGAAGGTGCCTCCGGAGAAGGTCCCGTCGCCGCGGACCACGCCGCGCATCGTGACCGGTCCGGCCGCCTTGAGCTGCAGCACGGTGTAGTAGGCGCCCAGGTCGTGCGGGATCGAGTCGAACCCGCAGGCGTGCACGATCCGGGCGCCGCTGGCCACGGCGGTCTCGTGGTGCTCGAGCCACGAGCGGTCGACGAACTCCGGCTCACCGGTCAGGTCCACGTAGTCGGTGCCGGCGGCCGCGCAGGCAGCGACCAGCGGCCCCCCGAGCTGCAAGTAGGGGCCGACGGTCGTCGCGACGACCTTGGTGCGGGCGACGGTGGTCGCCAGGGCCGCCTCGTCGGCGGCGTCGACCACGATCAGCTCGAGGTCCATGCTGCCCGGCTTGATCGTGTCCAGGTGGGCACGGACCTTCTCGAGCTTGTCCAGGCTGCGACCGGCCAGGGCCCAGCGCAGGCCGGCGGGACCGTGCTCGGCGAGGTACTCGGCGGTGAGGCCGCCGGTGAAGCCGGTGGCACCGAAGAGGATCAGGTCGAGGTCCCGGTCAGGGCTGGCGGTGTCGCTGTTCTCAGGCATGGACCCATCCTGACAGCACCCGGATGAGCCACGACGGATGGAACCGAACCGACCGCGACCCTCGTCATACCCACGACGACCCCATCCCGCACTGTCCACGACCCGGCGCCACCCCGCACCACCCGACACCACCCGACACCACCCGGCACCAACCGGCAGACCCAGGAGCCCCATGACGCACGAGACGGTCGACGAGAGCGACTTCGCCGACTACGCCCGCGAGGCGTGGAGCACGCTCGTGCGCTCCGCGGTCTTCCTCGGCTGCAGCCTCCACGAGGCCGAGGACCTCGCCCAGACCACGCTGGTGCGCTGCTACACCGCCTGGCCGAACGTGGTGGCCGCCGACAACCGGGCCGCCTACGTCTACCGGATGCTGCTCAACTGCCTGCGCGACTCCAAGCGGCGTCGTTGGTGGGGCGAGCGGGCCACCGAGCGACTGCCCGAGCCAGGTCGGGTCGCCGGCGTCCGTGGCGCGGACGCGATGGCCGGCGTCGACACCGCCGACGCCGTCCACCGGGCGCTGGCCGGGCTGAGCAAGCCCAACCGCGACGTCGTGGTGCTGCGCTACTTCGCCGGCCTGACCGAGGCCGAGACCGCCGAGGCGCTCAAGGTCCCCGCCGGCACGGTCAAGAGCCGGCTCTCGCGCTCCCTGGCCCAGCTCTCGGCCAACGACCACCTCGCCGACTTCAAGCCCGACTTTCAGACCGAGGAGACGACCTCATGACCGACCTCGAACGCGACTGGGACGACCTGCCCACCGGCCCCGCCCCCGTCGACATCATCCTGCGCGAGGCCCGCCGGGAGGCCGCTCGCGGACGCCGTACGCCGGAGCAGCGGCTGCGCCGATCATTGCGCGGCGCCCTCGTGGTCGGCGGCATCGCCGCCGCCTTCGTCGCCGGGAGCCTGGTCTCCTCCCCCGCCCCCCAGTCTGAAGGCCCAGGGTCGGCGCTCCCGCCCGGCTCCGGCGTCGTCGGCGACGATGTGGCGACCCCGGTCGCGTTCTTCGGCGAGCTCGAGGCGCCCGAGTCGTGCGAGGACCTGCTGGCGCACTACGTCGAGCAGGGCGTGGACCTCGTGGGCGCCTACGGGTGGCAGTCGCCCTACCTGCCCTACCTGTCGAGATCGGGGGCCTTCGCCGACCAGGGCACTGCGCTCGACTTCCAGGGAGCGCTGCCTCAGGCGCCGATGCCCGCCAACGCGCGCGCTCCGCAGGAGCTGTCGGCCAAGACCGGCCGCGTCACCTCGTCCGAGACCGGCACCAACGTCCAGGAGGTCGGCGTCGACGAGCCCGACAACGTCAAGACCGACGGCGAGCTGCTGGTCCGGCTGCGCGGCGCGTTGCTGACGACGTACGACGTCTCCGGCGACGAGGTGGAGCCGCTCGGGGACCTCGACCTCGGCGACTTCTCCGACGGCGAGATCCTGCTCGCCGGCGACACGGTCGTCGCGGTGGGCAACGACGGCACCCGGCGCAACGGCGGCTACGGCTACGGCTACGACTCCGCCTCGCCGCAGACCCGGGTGCTCTCGATCGACGTCACCGACCCGGACGAGCCCCGCCTGGTGCGCACCGTCGACTACGACAGCGCGCTGGTCACCGCCCGCCAGCACGGCGACGACGTTCGCCTCGTCATCTCGGCCGGTCTGCCCGACCTCGACTTCGTGCGCCCCGGGCGCGGCGGCCGCAAGGGCGGCGGCCAGGAGGCAGCGCTGCGCGCCAACCGCGAGATCGTCGAGGAGACGACCGTCGGCGACTGGCTGCCGACCGTCAGCATCGACGGTGGCGACCCGCAGCAGCTCCTGGAGTGCGAGCAGGTCGCGATCCCCCGCGCCGATGTCGGGCTCGGCACCATGGCCGTCGTCGGGTTCGCCGCGGACGCCGACGTCGCGGGGGTCGACGACCTCGACGCGTTCGGCCTCGCCGGCGACGCCTCGCTCGCCTACGAGTCCACCGACCACCTCTACTTGGCCGGCGGCGACGGCGGCGCGGGTGGCAGCTTCAACGGGTGCGGCTTCACCGGCTTCTGCGTCGTCCCCCGCGTCGCCGGGGCCGGTGGGGGCACGACGTACGTCTACGACTTCGCCCTCGACGGCAGCACCGCGACCTACGTCGGCGCCGGGGAGGTGGAGGGCACGATCCGCGACCGCTGGGCGATGGACGAGTACGACGGAGTCCTCCGGCTCGCGGTCGGACCATCGAGCGAGACCGGCAACTTCAACTCGGTCGTCACGATGCGAGCCGAGGACGACGCCCTGGTCGAGATCGGGCGCGTCGACCGGCTCGGGGTCGGCGAGGACATCAAGTCCGTGCGCTGGTTCGACGGGCTGGCGATCCTGGTGACCTTCCGCCAGGTCGACCCGCTCTACACGATCGACCTCACCGACCAGGGCGACCCGGAGCTGATCGGCAAGCTCAAGATCCCCGGCTTCTCCTCCTACCTGCACCCGCTCGGCTCGAGGCGGATGGTCGGCCTCGGGGAGGGGCCGCAAGCCGGCGGTCGACGCTGGGGCGCCCAGGCCGGACTCTTCGACGTCACCGACCTGACCGACCCGCGCCAGCTCGACGTCCTGTCGTACGGCGCCAACTCACGTGCGATGGCCGGTGGCGACCCGCGCCAGTTCACCTGGCTGCCCGCCGAGCGCACGATGCTGACCGTCATCCAGAAGGGCCGCGGCGGCTTCGTCTCGACGATCGAGGTCGGCGGCGGCGAGCTGGGCAACACGATGACGCAGGTCGAGTTCGGCAGCGACGTCGACGAGGTCAGGACCGTGCCGCTGTACGGCGCGGGACCCGGCGGCAGCGACAAGGTGGTCCTCGTGACCGGCGAGGACGTGGCGTTCTTCGACGTGCCGTGAGGCACCGTGGTGGAGCCCGGCCCGACGTACGCTGGACGGCATGTGCCGCAACATCCGCCCGCTCAACAACTTCGAGCCGCCGGCATCCGGCGACGAGGTGCACGCCGCCGCGCTGCAGTACGTCCGCAAGGTGGCCGGCACGACCAAGCCGTCCGCGGCCAACCAGGCCGCGTTCGACAAGGCGGTCGCCGAGATCGCCCACGTCACCGGTCACCTGCTGGACGACCTGGTGACCACGGCTCCGCCCAAGAACCGCGAGGTCGAGGCGGAGAAGGCGCGGGCCCGGGCGCGCGTGCGCTACGGCACGTGACGACCCACGCCACCGGCCTCGACCCCACGCCGCCCGAGCAGGGCGAGGCGCTCGAGCGTGCGCTCGACCTGCTCGCGGACCGACCTCTCGTCGTGCTCGGTGGCGCGGGCATGTCGACCGACTCCGGCATCCCCGACTACCGCGGACCGGGTCGTCCGGAGCGGGCGCCGATGACCTATCAGGAGTTCGTCGCGACGCCCCGGGCGCAGCAGCGCTACTGGGCGCGCTCCCATCTCGGGTGGGGACGGATGCGGCACGCCGACCCCAACGCCGGGCACCGAGCGCTCGCCGCCCTCGACCCCCAGCTGCTCATCACCCAGAACGTCGACGGCCTGCACGAGGCCGCCGGCTCCCGACGGATGATCGCCCTGCACGGCCGGATCGCCGACGTGGTGTGCCTCGACTGCCGCGAGGTCACCTCGCGCGCGGGTCTGCACGACCGGCTCGAGGCCGCCAACCCCGGTTTCGCCGACACCCACGCCGCCGCGGCCGTGCGCCCCGACGGCGACGTGGAGCTCGACGACACGGCCGCCTTCGTCGTGCCGGGCTGCGCGACCTGCGGCGGGGTGCTCAAGCCCGACGTCGTCTTCTTCGGCGAGAACGTCCCCAAGAACCGCGTCGAGCGGTGCTACGCCGCGGTCGACGCGCTCGGCGACGGTGAGGGGGCCCAGGGTGCGCTGCTGGTCGTCGGCTCCAGCCTGACGGTGATGAGCGGCTTCCGGTTCGTACGCCGTGCGGCCAAGGCGGGCACGCCGGTCGTGATCGTCAACCGCGGCACGACCCGCGGCGACGAGCTGGCGACGTACAAGCTGGACGTCGGGGTAGCGGGGTTCCTCGGCCACCTGGTCGGGGCGAGGTTGCCGGGGGCTTCATGACGTTGCCAGGGGTTGCAACGCCTGGCAACGTCGGGAATCCCCGGTCGACCGGGGATTCCTGCCACTCCCGGACCCGCCCAGTACCCCACCGACCCCTCAGAGGCGCTTGACGAAGATGTGGTCGGCCGCCTCGGGGTCGATCTCCGCGGACTCGCCACCCGAGCCCACCAGCACACCGGCCTCGGTCGCCACGATCGTGACGGTCTTGTCCGGCAGCGCGCCGACGCGACGCATCGCGCTCATCAGCGACTCGTCCTTCTGCATCTCCTCGGAGATCCGCCGCACGAGGACGCGCCCCTCCTGGGATCCGGCCACCTTCGAGAGCGGCTCGACGTCCTCCATGAAGGGCTCCAGCGGCGAGCTCTCGCCAAGCTCGGCCAGGCCCGGGATCGGGTTGCCGTACGGCGACTCGGTGGGGTGGTCGAGCAGCTCGAGCAGGCGACGCTCCACCGTCTCGGACATCACGTGCTCCCAGCGGCAGGCCTCCTCGTGCACGAGCTCCCAGTCGAGCCCGATCACGTCGGTCAGCAGGCGCTCGGCGAGCCGGTGCTTGCGCATGACGCGGGTGGCCAGGCGCTCGCCGTCCTCGGTCAGCTCGAGGTGTCGGTCGCCCTCGACAGTCAGCAGCCCGTCGCGCTCCATCCGAGCCACGGTCTGCGAGACGGTGGGGCCACTCTGGTGCAGGCGCTCGGCGATCCGGGCCCGCAGCGGGACGATTCCCTCCTCGACGAGCTCGTAGATGGTCCGCAGATACATCTCGGTGGTGTCGATGAGGTCGCTCACGGGGTCATTCTTACCCATCCGCCCTGGGGGTGGTCCACTCGCAGTCCCCTGCTGGCAGAGTGCTGCGGCGTGACGTCCGTGATGTGGTTCCGGCGCGACCTGCGCGCCAGCGACAACCCGGCCCTGCTGCGAGCGCTCGAGGACGGCCCCACCCTCCCGCTCTTCGTGCTCGACCCCGCCCTCTGGGGTCCGGCCGGGCGCCCGCGCCAGGCCTACCTCGCCGCCAGCCTGCGCTCCCTGCGGCACGACGTACCGCTCAGCGTCGTGCACGGCGACCCGGTACGCCGAGTGGTCGAGGCCGCTCGCGAGGTCGGGGCCGAGAGCGTCCACCTCGCCGCCGACTACGGGCCCTACGGCGCGCAGCGCGACCAGGCGGTCGAGGAGGCCCTCGACGACGCGGGGATCTCCCTGGTGCGCACGGGCTCGTCGTACGCCGTGGCGCCGGGGCGGATCACCAACGGCAGCGGGTCGCCGTACAAGGTCTACACACCGTTCTCCAAGGCCTGGGCCGAGCACGGCTGGCGCGACCCCGTCGGTCCGCCGAAGGACCCCGACTGGCGCCACCTCGAGGACACCGTCGACCTTCCCGACCCCGAGATCCCCGACGGACTCACCCTCCCACACGCCGGAGAGGCGGCCGCGCACGAGCGCTGGCGGGAGTTCCTCGACCGGATCGAGGACTACGACGACGACCGCGACAAGATGGGCGTCGACGGCACCTCGCGGATGTCTCCGCACCTCAAGTGGGGCGAGATCCACCCCCGCACGATGCTCGCCGACCTCGCGCCGCTGCGCTCCGCAGGAGCACGGACCTACCGCAAGGAGCTGGCCTGGCGGGAGTTCTACGCCGATGTCCTGCACGCCCGTCCCGAGAGCGCGCGCGAGTACCTGCGCGCCGAGTACGCCCGGATGCCGTACGCCGATCCCGACTCCCCCGACAGCCACCTCGAGGCCTGGCGGCGCGGACGCACCGGCTTCCCGATCGTCGACGCCGGCATGCGTCAGCTGCGAGCGACGGGGTGGATGCACAACCGGGTGCGGATGATCGTGGCCAGCTTCCTCGTCAAGGACCTCCACCTCGAGTGGCAGCACGGCGCCCGGCACTTCATGCGTTGGCTGGTCGACGGAGACCTGGCCTCCAACCAGCACGGCTGGCAGTGGACGGCGGGCAGCGGCACCGACGCGGCTCCGTACTTCCGGGTCTTCAACCCGACCAGCCAGGGTCGCAAGTTCGACCCGCCGGGCGGCTACATCCGCCAGTGGGTCGAGGAGCTGGCCGACCCCGACCAGGTGCCGGACCCCCACGAGCCCGGGGACGACGAGCGCGACCTCGTCGGCTACCCCGCCGCGGTCGTCGACCACAAGGCCGAGCGTCAGGAGGCGTTGGACCGCTGGCAGTCGATCCGCGACTGACCCGTCCCCACGCGACCCGAGCCACCCCGGCCCACCCGACCCGGCCCACCCGACCCAGCCCACCCCGGCGGAGTGTGGACCGGCGGGTCCCCGGCGTGACAGCGTTGGCCCGTGCCCGACGTGACGCCGCCCCTGACCATCCCGCGCCGCTTCTGCGGCCCGGCCACCTCGGGCAACGGCGGCTGGACCGCCGGCGCCCTGGCCGCCTACCTGGCCCCGGGGCCTGTGCGCGTGACGCTGCGCAAGCCCCCTCCGCTCGACACCGACCTGGCTGTCGCCCTCGACGGCGACAGCGCCACGGCGACCGACGGCGACGTCGTCGTAGCGGCCGCGATGCCGGCCGACGCGTCCGTCACGGCGGTCGAGGCGATCACCGCCGACCAGGCGCGGGCCGCGGAGTCGACCTTCGCCGGCCTGGACTTCCACCCGTTCCCGACCTGCTTCTCCTGCGGCACGGGCCGCGAGGCCCACGACGGCCTGCGGATCTTCCCCGGTCGCGTGGACGACGACACCGGGGGTCGCGTCCGCGTCGCGTCCACCTGGACCCCGGACCCCAGTCTCGGCGGCAGCAGCGCGACGTTGGAGGTCACCTGGGCGGCGCTCGACTGCGTCGGCGGCTGGGCCGGCGACCTGACCCAGCGGCTGATGGTGCTCGGCTCGATGACCGCCGAGATCCGTGACCTGCCGAAGATCGGAGCTGAGCACGTGCTCGTCGGTGGCGCCCGCGGCTCCGAGGGCCGCCGCACCTGGACCGCCTCGACGTTGTACGACGCCGCGGGTCGCGTGCTGGGCTCGGCCGAGCACGTGTGGTTCGCGGTGGACCCCGCGGACTTCTCGTGATGGCCCCGCACGAGCCGCGATCCGGCCAGACGCCCTGGTGGCGCGACGCGGTGGTCTACCAGGTCTACGTCCGCAGCTTCGCCGACTCCGGCACCCGAGGCGTCGACGGCGTCGGCGACCTTCCCGGGATCACCTCGCGCCTGCCCTACCTGCGCGACCTCGGCGTGGACGCGGTCTGGATCACGCCGTTCTACACCTCGCCCCAGCACGACCACGGGTACGACGTGGCCGACTACCGCGACATCGACCCGCTCTTCGGCACCCTCGCCGACGCCGACACCCTCGTGGCCACGGCCCACGACCTGGGCCTCAAGGTGATCGTCGACCTGGTGCCCAACCACACCTCCGACGAGCACGCGTGGTTCCAGGCCGCGCTCGCCGCCGACCCCGGCAGCCCGGAGCGGGCCCGCTACCTCTTCCGCGACGGCCGCGGACCCGACGACGCCCCCGGGTCCGAGCCCCCCAACAACTGGCAGTCGGTCTTCGGCGGACCGGCGTGGACCCGCGTCGCGGACGGCCAGTGGTACCTCCACCTCTTCGACACCACCCAGCCCGACCTCGACTGGCGCAACCCCGAGGTCGGCGACATGTTCGCCGACGTCCTGCGCTTCTGGCTGGACCGCCACGTCGACGGCTTCCGGGTCGACGTGGCGCACGGCCTCTACAAGGAGGCGAGCCTGCGCGACCAGGAGCTCGATGAGGACGCGGCGGGCGCCGCGAGCGAGCCGAAGGAGTCGATGGTCGCGCGCACGTTGCGCGACGAGCCCATGTGGGACCAGCCCGAGGTCCACGACGTCTACCGGCGCTGGCACGAGATCCTGGCGTCCTACCCGGGCGACCGGATGAACGTCGCCGAGGCCTGGACCCAGACGCCGGCGTCGATGGCCAAGTTCGTGCGGCCCGACGAGATGAGCCAGGCCTTCAACTTCTCCTGGCTGCTCGCCGACTGGTCGGCGCAGGCCTTCGCCGACGTCGTCACCGGGACGTTCGCGGCGCTGGCCGACGTCGGGGCCAGCCCCACGTGGGTGCTGAGCAACCACGACGTCGTCCGCCATACCACGCGGTACGGCGGCGGCACCGCCGGTCTCGCGCGGGCCCGCGCCGCGACGCTCGCGATGCTGGCGCTGCCGGGCTCGTCGTACCTCTACCAGGGCGAGGAGCTCGGGCTCGAGCAGGTCGACGTCGCCCCCGAGGACCGCCAGGACCCCTCGTGGTTCCGGACGGGCGAGGTGGGCAGGGACGGATGCCGCGTGCCGATCCCGTGGTCGGGGACGAGCGCGCCGTACGGCTTCGGGCCCGGCGACGACCAGCCGTGGATCCCCCAACCCGCGGGCTGGGCGACGCTCACGGCGGAGGCCCAGACCGGGGACGACGACTCGACGCTGGAGTTCTACCGTCGGGCACTCGCGGCCCGGCGGGAGCTGCCCGTGACGGAGGCCGGTGCCGTGCAGGTCGACGTGGACGGTGACCTGCTCACGATCACCCGAGCCGGGGTGCGGGTGCTGCTCAACTGCGGGCAGAGCGCCCGGCCGCTGCCGGCCGGCGACGTCCTGGTCGCCAGTGGCACGGTCGCGGGCGAGCTGCCGGCCTCGACCGCGGTGTGGCTGCGGTGACCTCCGGCCGAGGTCAGGTCAACACGGTGCTGTTGTTGAGCGCCTCGTTGTAGCGCCCCAGCTCGGCCGCGAAGGAGGCCAGCTTGTCGTCGTCCCAGTCGGCGAGGCCCTCGTCGAGCAGCCTCAGGCGGTGCTCGGCGACCTCGACCATCCGGCGTCCCGCCTCGGGCGTGGCCGAGATCAACCAGGCGCGCGCGTCGTCGGGGTCGGGCTCCTTCGCCAGGAGCCCCAGCTCGAGCAGGTGGCTGATCTGGCGACTGATCGCGCCCTTGTCGGTGTCGAAGAGCTCGACCAGCTCGGAGGCCCGCACCGGTCCGCTCTCGGTCACCGAGGACAGGATGAGGTAGGACGCCGGCTGCAGGTCGGGGTGGACCATCCGAGCCCGGACGCCGATCACGCGGCGCACGCGGCGGATCATCACCCCGACCTCGTGCTCGAGGGATCTCAACGACTCGGCCCGGCTCACTCGCTGCTCACCTGTCACTCACACGTCCCTGACCGGAGACTGCCTGGCCGCGGGGACCGGCACCGTGGCGCCACCGGCATGGGCCTGGATCGGCCCGGCTGCGGAAGCCTCGGCGCTCGTGGGTCCCAACGGCTCTGCCGCGTCGGACAACGTCGTACGCAACGGGACCTCCTTGATGAAGAGCACACAGACAAGTGCAAGAATCGCAAAGGGTACGGCCACGAGGAAGATGTGTCCGACGGCGGTTCCGAAAGCGTGCTCGTAGAGGTCGCGGACCGGGGCCGGCAGCGTGGCCAGGTCCGGGATCGACGAGCTCTCGTGAGCGGTGCCCGAGGACTGCGCCACGCCCATGTCGGCCAGGCCCGTGCGGACGGTGCCGGCGACCTGGGTCGAGAGCACGGCGCCGAGCACCGAGACCCCGACCGAGCCGCCGAGCGAGCGGAAGAAGGCGACGACGGAGCTGGCGGCGCCCATGTCCTGGGCACTGGTGTTGTTCTGCACCGCCAGGACGAGGTTCTGCATCGTCGAGCCGAGTCCGACGCCGACCAGCGCCATGAAGACGCCCACGAGGGCCAGTGGGGTGTCGGCGTCGATCGTGCTGAGCAGGGAGAGCCCGACGACCACGAGGACGAGCCCGCCGACCAGCCACCGCTTCCAGATGCCGGTGTTGCTGATGACCCGGCCGCTGACGATGCTGGAGACGAGGAGCCCACCGACCATCGCGATGGACATCAGGCCGGCCTCGGTCGGGCTCATGCCCCGGGCGAGCTGGAAGTACTGGCTGAGGTAGACCGTCGCGCCGAACATCGCGACACCGACCATCACCGACGCCAGCGTGGCCAGCGCGGTGGTGCGGTCCCGGAACAGACGCAGCGGGATCATCGGGTCCACGGCGACGCGGCCCTCGACGTACAAGGCGGCGGCGATGAGCGCCAGGCCCAGCGTGACGAGCACGACGGTGGTGGCCGAGGCCCAGGCGAAGGACGAGCCCGCGAGGGAGACCCAGATCAGCAGGCTGCTGACGCCACCGACGATCAACGTGGCACCCAGGTAGTCGATCGAGACGTCTCGGCGTACGACGGGCAGGTGCAGGCGGCGCTGCAGGACGTAGAAGGCCAGGGCGGCGAAGGGAAGGCCCACGAAGAAGCATCCGCGCCACCCGAGCGGACTGTCGACGACGAGGCCGCCGATCAGCGGGCCGCTGACGGTGGCGGTCGCGAAGACCGCGCCGATGTAGCCGGAGTAGCGACCGCGCTCCCGCGGGGAGACCATCGACGCGATCACGACCTGCACCAGCGCCGTGAGGCCGCCGACGCCCAGGCCCTGGACCACTCGCCCGCTGATGAGCACGCCCATGCTGGGTGCGAAGGCCGAGATCAGGGAGCCGATCGTGTAGATCACCAGGGCCGACTGCACGAGCACCTTCTTGCTGAACAGGTCGGCCAGCTTGCCCCAGATCGGGGTGGTCGCGGTCATCGCCAGCAGGGTGGAGACGACCACCCACGTGTAGCCCGACTGCGAGCCGTCGAGGTCGGTGACGATGCGCGGGAGCGCGTTGGTGACGACGGTGCTGGACAGCATCGCGACGAACATCGCGAGCAGGAGACCGCTGAGGGCCTCGAGGATCTCGCGGTGGCTCATCGGGGCCGGCTCGGCGCCGGTGGGTGCGGAACTGCCTGCTTCGGTTGCTGATGCCTGGGTGCTCACGGGTGCTTCTCTCATGCCACTGGAAGGTTGACGGAAGCAACCATATTCCCGACTGGTTGATGATGACAACCATCTGCCCGTGTGAGTCACGCCTCAGCCCGGGTCCCGGCCTCGCACAAAAAGGGACAACCCGCAGGCGTGGCCCCAGATCCAGAGGATCCGGAGCCGCTCCCGGGGACGTGATTCCGGGGCGCCTGCGGGTCGGGTGACTGCGTGGGATTGACCAGCAGCCTCGGAGGGGATCCCCCCTCCGTGATGCCGGGCTGCTAGTGCGCAGCCACCTCACTCGTCCTAGAAGAATGCATTGTTAGGACCACCTCCTTTCCGTGTCCCACCAGCGTAGATCCGACGTCTCCCTGCGACAAGGGATTTACGGTGAGGGCCATGAGCACCTCGTCACCGCACCCCTCCCCGCCACCGGTCACCACGGCGTACGACGGCCCCGATCGCGCCGTCGCGGTGGTCACCATCGATCGACTCGAGCGACGCAACGCCGTGGACTCCGCGACCGCTGCGCTCCTGGCCGAGGCGATCGAGACCGCCGACGCCGACGCCGACGTCTCGGTCATCGTGCTGACCGGCACCGGTGGGGTGTTCTGCGCCGGCGCCGACCTCAAGGCCCTGGCCGAGGGCGACCGGCTCGACGCTCCGGAGGAGTTCACCGACGCCGGCCGTGGCCCGATGGGACCGACGCGACTGCGCACGTCCAAGCCGGTCATCGCCGCGATCGAGGGACCGGCGGTCGCCGGCGGACTCGAGCTGGCGCTCTGGGCGGACCTGCGGGTCGTCGCCTCCGACGCCACGCTCGGCGTCTACTGCCGACGCTTCGGCGTGCCCCTGATCGACCTCGGCACGGTCCGACTCCCCCGCCTGATCGGGCACAGTCGCGCGATGGACCTGATCCTCACCGGTCGCGGCATCGACGGCGTCGAGGCCGAACGGATCGGGTTGGCCAACCGGGTGACGTCGCCGGGCGAGGCGCTGGCCACCGCCGTGACGCTGGCCCACGAGCTCGCCGCGCTGCCGCAGCAGTGCCTGCGCAACGACCGCCTCTCGGCCCTGGAGCAGTGGGACCTGTCGGAGGACGACGCGATGCGCAACGAGTTCGCGCGCGGGCTCGAGACGATCGGCTCGGGCGAGACGCTCGGCGGGGCGGGGCGGTTCGCCGGTGGTGCGGGGCGTCACGGGAGCCCCTCGCTCGGCGAGTAGCCGGCCCTCCCGGCAGTCCGGTGGCGACTAGGAGGCTGCGCCGACGAATTGCGCCTGGTAGAGCCGCGAGTACGCCCCGCCGGACACCACCAGCTCGTCGTGCGTGCCCTGCTCCACGATCGAGCCGTCCTCCATCACCAGGATGAGGTCGGCGTCGCGGATGGTGGAGAGCCGGTGGGCGATGACGAACGACGTCCGGTCGGTGCGCAGGGCCGCCATCGCGTGCTGCAGGAGCAGCTCGGTGCGAGTGTCGACCGAGCTGGTCGCCTCGTCGAGGATCAGCAGCGCCGGGTTGGTGAGGAAGGCGCGGGCGATCGTGATCAGCTGTCGCTCGCCCGCCGACAGGTTGGAGCCCTCCTCGTCGACGAGGGTGTCGTAGCCGTCGGGCAGCGAGTGCACGAAGCGGTCGACGAACGTCGCCCGTGCGGCCTCGAGGACCTCCTCGTCGGTCGCTCCGGGTCGCCCGTAGGCGATGTTGTCGCGGATCGTGCCGGCGAAGAGCCAGGTGTCCTGCAGGACCATCCCGATCTGGCCGCGCAGCGCCGAGCGGGGCATCGCCCCGACGTCGACACCGTCGAGGGTGATCCGGCCGCCGTCGAGGTCGTAGAAGCGCATCACCAGGTTGACCAGGGTGGTCTTGCCTGCGCCGGTCGGACCGACGATGGCCACCGTCTGACCCGGCCGAGCCACGAGGGACAGGTCGCTGATCAACGGTCGGTCCTCGTCGTAGGAGAACGCGACGTGCTCGAAGGCCACCTCGCCGCGCGTCACCTCTGCCGCCGCGACGTCGCCCTCGACGGGCTCCTCGTCGGCGTCGAGCAGCTCGAAGACCCGCTCGGCCGAGGCGACGCCCGACTGCAGCAGGTTGGCCATCGACGCCACCGTGGTCAGCGGCTGGGTGAACTGACGGGTGTACTGCACGAAGGCCTGCACCTCACCGATCGTGAGCGCGCCGCTGGTCACCCGCAGGGCGCCGACGACGGCGACCACGACGTAGTTGAGGTTCCCGATGAACATCATCGTGGGCATGATCAGCCCGCTGACGAACTGCGCCTTGAAGCTCACCTCGTAGAGCTCGTCGTTCTGCTCGGCGAAGACGCGCTCCACCTCGCCCTGGCGACCGAACACCTTGACCAGCGAGTGGCCCGAGAAGGACTCCTCGATGTGCGCGTTGAGCTGGCCGGTACGGCGCCACTGCTGGACGAACTGGCCCTGCGAGCGCTTCATGATCGCCCGGGTCGCAGCCAGCGAGATCGGCACGCTGATGAGGGCCACGAGCGCCAGCAGCGGGGAGATCCAGAGCATCATCGCGAGCACCGCGACCACCGTCATCAAGGACGTCAGCAGCTGGCTCATCGTCTGCTGCAGCGTCGTGCTGATGTTGTCGATGTCGTTGGTGACCCGGCTCAGCAGCTCGCCGCGCGGCGAGCGGTCGAAGTAGCCCAGCGGCAGGCGGTTGATCTTGACCTCGACGTCTTGCCGCATCCGGTAGACGGTGCGCTGCACGACGCTGTTGAGGATGTAGCCGGCACCCCAGCTCAGCAGGGAGGCGGCCACGTAGATCGCCAGCACCAGGAGCAGGACCTCCCCGACGGCACCGAAGTCGACGCCCTGCCCGGGGATGACGTCCTGGCCCTGCACGGCGTCCGGCAGGGCGGAGTCGGGGGTGCCGGCGGGGAACTGGCGACCGATGAAGCCCGAGAAGACCAGATCGGTGGCGTGCCCGAGGATCCGTGGCCCGATCGACATCAGGAGCACCGACCCGACGGTGAGAGCGACGACGAACAGTGCGGCGACCCGGTCAGGGCGCATCCGCGCGACCATCCGCCTGGCCGACGGACCGAAGTCCATCGCCTTCTGCCCGACCATGCCCCCGCCCATCGGGCCGCGCCCCGGTCCCGCGACAGGCGCCTCGATGCGCTCGGTGGCCTCCAGGGCCTTGCCCTTCGACGCCGGCGTCGGCGCCTGGTCGCTCTGGTCGCTCTGGTCGCCGTGGTCGCTCATGCTGAGACCTCCTCGGCGCTGTGCTGCGACGCGACGATCTCGGCGTACGTCGTGCAACCGGCCAGCAGCTCGTCGTGCGTGCCGCGCCCGACCACGCGTCCGTCCTCGAGCACCAGGATCTCGTCGGCGTCGCGGATCGTGGAGACCCGCTGCGCGACCACCACCACCGTGGCGTCGCGGGTCACCGGCTCGAGGGCCGCCCGCAGCCGGGCGTCGGTGGCGAGGTCGAGGGCCGAGAAGGAGTCGTCGAAGAGGTAGATCGCCGGCTCACGGACCACCGCTCGCGCGATGGCCAGGCGTTGGCGCTGACCGCCGGAGAAGTTGGTGCCGCCCTGGGCGACGGGAGCGTCGAGGCCTTCGGGCAGCGCCTCCACGAAGTCCCGCGCCTGCGCGACGTCGAGGGCTGCCCACATCTCGGCCTCGGTGGCATCGCCCTTGCCGTGCTCGAGGTTGGAGCGGACGGTGCCGGAGAAGAGGTAGGCCTTCTGGGGCACGAGCCCGATCTGGTCCCACAGCACCGACGGCTCGAGGTCGCGCACCGAGACCCCGGAGACGCTCACGACACCGGACGAGGTGTCGAAGAGCCGCGGGACGAGGTTGAGCAACGTGGTCTTGCCCGAGCCGGTCGAGCCGATCACGGCGACGGTCCTGCCGGGCCGGGCGGAGAGGTCGACGTCGCAGAGCACGGGTGCATCGGCGCCGGGGTAGGTCACCGTGACCTCCGCGAGGTCGAGATGACCGCGCCGGGCCGGGTCGGGCGCGACCGGGTCGGTGGCGGGCACCACCGAGGAGTGGGTGTCGAGCACCTCGGCGATCCGATCGGCGCACACCGCCGAGCGCGGCACCTGCATCAGCATGAAGGTCGCCATCATCACCGACATCAGGATCTGCATCAGGTAGGACAGGAACGCCGTCAGCGCCCCGACCTCCATCTGGCCGTTGTCGACGCGCTGCCCGCCGAACCAGATCACCCCGACGCTGGCGACGTTGACCACGATCATCACCAGCGGGAACATCAGCGCCATCCACCGTCCGGCGCGTACGGCGACGTCGGTGAGGTCGCCGTTGGCCCGGGCGAAGCGCTCCGCCTCGTGGGGCTCACGGACGAACGCGCGCACCACCCGGATCCCGGTGATCTGCTCGCGCAGCACGCGGTTGACCTCGTCGATGCGGCCCTGCATCAGGCGGAAGTTGGGGATCATCCTCGAGACCACGAAGCCGACCGAGACGAACAGCGCGGGCACGACCACGGCCAGGATCCACCCGAGCCCGACGTCCTCGCGCAGCGCCATGATCACCCCGCCGATCATCATGATCGGCGAGGAGGCCGCGATCAGGCACGCCATCAGCACGAGCATCTGGACCTGCGTGACGTCGTTGGTGCCGCGGGTGATCAGCGACGGCGCCCCGAAGTGCTGCAGCTCCCGGGCGGAGAAGGTGCCGACCCGCTGGAAGATGTCGCGGCGCACGTCGCGACCGAACGACATCGCCGCACGAGCGCCGAACCACGCCGCGGCGACGGAGGCGATGATCTGGGCGATCGAGACGACGAGCATGATCGCGCCCAGGCGCAGGATGACGTCGGTGTCACCCTGCGCGATGCCGTCGTCGATGATCCGGGCGTTGAGGCTGGGGAGGTAGAGCATCGCCAGGACGCTGACGAACTGCAGGCCGAGGACGGCCACCAGGAAGTGGCGGTACGGCTGGAGCCGCTCGCGCAGGAGACGCAGGAGCATGGTCAGCCTCTTTCCGTCGGGAGCAGGTGACCGGTGAGCACCGTGCCGACGATCTGGTCGGGGGTCAGCAGGCGGCCGTCGGCGATGTGCTGGTGGCTGCCGGCGAAGCAGAGCAGGCGGAAGACGTGGACGAAGTGGGCCACCGAGCAGTCGAGCCGCTCGGCGTCGGGCGCCACCACCCCGGTGACCAGCTGCTCCAGGCGAGCGCGCCACGCGACGGCGGCCTCGCTGTCGTGCAGGTGGTCGGGAGGTCGGACCAGGCCGACCCGCTGCATGAGCGAGAAGGTGGCCTGGAAGCGCTGCTGGAAGATCGAGGCGAGCACGACGAGACGCTCGCGCAGCGGCAGGGTCGCGTCGATCTCCTCGATCCGGGCGACGACGTCGCCGGGCTCGAAGGCGCGAGTGATCGCCGCGTCCACCAGCTCGTCCTTGGAGTCGACGACCCGGAAGATGGTGCCCTCGGCGATGCCGGCGGCCTCGGCGATCTGGCGGGTGGTGACGTCGCGGCCGTGGCGACGCAGGAGCTGCAGGGTCACGGTGACCAAGGCGTCGCGACGGTCGGTCGGCGACATGGCCGGGGCGCGGGGACTCACCGGCACAACCTACGTGAGTGAGTGCTCACTCACAAATGGCGTCGAGCTCGGCCTCTCCCAGCTGGGGCGGTGGCGCGGTGGACCGGTCCTTGAGCCGGACGCCGCTCTCTCCCAGCTCGCGGGCGCCCCGGACCAGGCCGAGCAGGATCGCGGCCGCCCGGTCGTAGCCCAGGCCGTGCGGGGCACGGATGTTGGAGACGCAGTTGCGCTCGGAGTCGCGGCGACCGGGCCGGGGCAGGTGGGTGACGTAGGCGCCGAGGCTGTCGGCCACCGACAGCCCGGGCCGCTCCCCCACCAGCACGATCACCGTGGTCGCACCGAGGTGGGCCCCCACCGGGTCGCCGAGACCGACCCGGGCCTGCTCGGCCAGCACCACCGGCGCCAGGGAGAGGTCCGCGGCGCGGATCCGCCGTACGACGGCCTCGACGAGGGGTACGGCGTGGTGGTCGTGGGCGGCTGCCGAGAGTCCGTCGGCCAGGACGATCGCGACGTCGTAGGTGCCCGCGTCCGCTCCCGGGACTTCGTCGAGGCCGTCCGGCTCACGGCCGAGATCGGGCCGGCGCAGGTACGTCGCCCGGTCGCCGGCACGGCTGCGGACGTGGGCCACCGTGAGGTCGAGGGTGGCGATGCCTCGCTCCAGCGCGGCGACGTCCCACGGCAGGTGCACCGCGTCTCGAGCCACCGCGTGGGCCGAACGCAGGGCGAGCTTGTCGCGCGTGGGCAGCGCGTCGCCCGCTCGGCCGAGGCCGATCCGGGCCTGCGTGGTCGAGCGCAGGGGTTCCCAGAAGTCGATTTCCGGGGTCGCCGGACTGTCGCTCACGGCGTCACCAGCGCGGCCAGGCGGGTCTCGCCGGCGGCCACGGCGGCGATCCGTCCGGCGTCGTCGAGGAGGCCGACCCGGTCGAGCCACAGCTCGAACTCCGGCGTCGCACGCAGACCGAGGGTGTGGCGCAGGGACAGGACGTCGTGGAAGGCCAGGCTCTGGTAGCCGAGCATGACGTCGTCACTGCCGGGCACGGTGATCACGAACCCCAGTCCGGCAGCGCCCAGGACGGTGAGCAGGGTGTCCATGTCGTCGGCGTCGGCGTCGGCGTGGTTGGTGTAGCAGACGTCGACGCCCATGGGCAGGCCGAGCAGCTTGCCGCAGGCGTGGTCCTCGAGGCCGGCGCGGACGATCTGCTTGCCGTCGGCGAGGTACTCGGGGCCGATGAAGCCCACGACGGTGTTGACCAGCAAGGGATCGAAGGCGCGCGCCACGGCGTACCCCCGGGTCTCGAGGGTCTGCTGGTCGACGGGTCGCCCGCCGATGCCGCGGTGCGCGTCGGCCGAGAGCGCCGATCCCTGGCCGGTCTCGAAGTACATGACGTTGTCGCCGACCGTCCCGCGGCCCAGCGAGAGCGCCGCTTCTCGGGCCTCTGCCAGGACCGCGAGGTCGATGCCGAATCCCCGGTTGGCGGCCTCGGTGCCGGCCACGGACTGGAAGACCAGGTCGACGGGGGCGCCCTCCCCGATCAGCTCGATGGAGGACGTGACGTGGTTGAGCACGCAGGACTGGGTCGGGATGTCGTAGCGGGTACGGACGTCGTCGAGCAGCCGCAGCAGCTCGCCGGCCGCCCGGGTCGAGTCGGTGGCGGGGTTGATCCCGATGACCGCGTCGCCGCACCCGAGCAACAGTCCGTCGAGCACGGCGGCGGCCACGCCGCGAGCGTCGTCGGTGGGGTGGTTGGGCTGGAGCCGGGTGGCGAGCCGGCCGCGTTGCCCGACGGTCGAGCGGAACGCGGTCACGACCTCGGTCGCCCGGGCGACGGCGATCAGGTCGCCGTTGCCCATGAGCTTGCTGACCGCGGCCACCATCTCCGGGGTCAGCCCGGGCGCGAGCGCGGTCAGGGTCGCGGCGGAGTCCGGCGCGGAGGCCACCTCGAGGAGGTGGTCGCGCAGCCCACCGACGCTCAGGTGGCTGATCGGGCCGAACGCCTCGGCGTCGTGGCTGTCGACGATCAGGCGAGTCACCTCGTCGTCCTCGTAGGCGACCACGGGGGTCTCGAGGATCTCGGTCAGCCCGACGTCGGCCAGCACCCACTGCGCCGCCGCGCGCTCGGCATCGGTCTGCGCGGCGCACCCGGCGAGCTCGTCGCCGCTGCGCTTCGGAGAGGCCTTGGCCAGGACCTCGATCAGGTGGTCGAAGGCATAGGTGTGGCCCGCCACCGTCTGGGAGTACGCCGTCACGCGTCTCACGGTAGTGACCGAAGGTCACCTGGAGGTTTCGAACAGCCCTCCCACGCTAGGGTCGCGCCCTGTGAGCACTCCACACCCCACCTACGACCAGCTCGTCGACCTCCCGGCGTACGCCGTCCAGCCGGTGCCGGCACCGTTCGAGGACATCAACGGCCACCTGAACGTCCGCCACTACACCGGCATCGCCAGTGAGGGCCTCGACGAGTCGCTGGTGCCGCTCGGGATCCCGCGCAACTGGCCGGCGCAGGGTCACAGCTGCTTCTCGGCCGAGCACCACCTCGTCTACCTCTCCGAGCTGCGCACCGGCGACATGATGTCGACGCGCGTGCGGTTGATCGGCCGCGCCGAGCGGGCGGCGCACGCGCTGGTCTACCTGCTCGACGACACCCATCAGCGCGTCAGCTTCGTGATGGAGGAGATCTTCCTCCACATCGACATGGAGTCCCGGCTGACCGCCCCGTGGCCGTCGGACGTGGCCGGGCTGCTGGACGAGCAGATCACGGCCGACGCCGGCCTTCCGTGGGAGCCCGACCTGTCGGGCTCGCTCCAGCTGCGCTGATCCGTGAAGCTGCTCCTCACCTCCGGCGGCGTCACCAACGCGAGCATCCGCGACGCGCTGGTCGACCTGCTGGGCAGGCCGATCGCCGACTCGACGGCCCTGTGCATCCCGACGGCGGCCTACGGGCACCCGTCGGTGGGCCCCGGCGTCGGAGCCTGGGAGTTCATCAGCGGCCGCTCCACCAACCCGATGGTCGACCTGGGTTGGAAGTCCGTCGGGGTGCTGGAGCTGACCGCCCTGCCGAGCCTCGACGAGAGGCGCTGGGTCCCCCTCGTGCAGCAGACCGACGTGCTCCTCGCGGCGGGCGGAGACGTCCTCTACCTGTGTCACTGGATGCGGGAGTCCGGGCTGGCCGACCTGGTCCCGTCGTTGAGCCGCACGGTCTGGGTGGGTCTGAGCGCCGGGAGCATGGTGATGACCCCCGAGGTCGGCGAGGACTTCATCCAGTGGCGACCACCGAACGGTGACGACAGCACGCTGGGCCTCGTCGACTTCTCGATCTGCCCCCACCTCGCGCCGGACGGCGCGCCGGGCAACTCCATGGCCGAGGCGGAGCAGTGGGCGGCAGGGCTCTCCGGGCCTGCCTACGCGATGGACGACCAGAGCGCGATCACGGTCGTCGACGGGATCGTCGACGTCGTCTCCGAGGGCCGGTGGAGGCACTTCCCTTCCGCATGCGCCGCCGACGAGAGCGGCGCTTCGTTGCCGCACGAGTGAGCCGGCGGTCAGCCCACCCAATCCGCGTAGAAGATCCCGAGGCCGGCGGCGACGCCCCCGCCGGCGATGATCCAGAAGCGGATGACGACCGTGATCTCGTCCCACCCCACGTGCTCGAAGTGGTGGTGGATGGGGGCGATCCGGAAGATGCGTCGTCCGGTGCCGGTGATCCTCCGCGTGAGCTTGAAGTAGCTCATCTGGAGGATCACGGACATCGTCTCGAGGACGAAGAGCCCCGCGACGACGACCAGCAGCAGCTCAGTCCTGGTCATGATCGCCAGGCCGGCCACCGCTCCTCCGATCGCGAGCGAGCCGACGTCGCCCATGATGATCTGGGCGGGCTTGGCGTTCCACCACAGGAAGCCGACGCAGGCCGCCGAGATGGCGACGGCGAAGACCGCCAGGTCCAGAGGGTCGCGGGCCTCGTAGCACTGCGACGCCACCACGGTGGGGCTCGAGGAGCCGCAGAGCTGCTTGTTCTGCCAGATGTTCACGATCGTGTACGCGCCGAAGACCATCACCGCGGTCCCGGCGAGCAGTCCGTCGGCACCGTCGGTGAGGTTGGCCCCGTTGGACGTCGCGGTGACGATGAACCAGATCACCAGGAGCACCACCACCAGGGGCAGCTTGATCCCCCAGTCATGCGTGGTCGAGATGTACTGCGACGCGGGGCGGACGCCACGCTCGTCGGCGAAGAGCTGGGTCGCGAGCAGCCCGAAGCCCAGCGCGACCACCGTCTGCCCGGCCATCTTGGCGCGACTGCTGAGGCCCTGGTTGTTCTGCGTGTAGACCTTGATGAAGTCGTCGAGGAAACCGACGGCCCCACACCCGAGGAACAGCAGCATCAGCAGCAGGGCGCTGGCGCTGGGCCGGCCGCCGGTCACCACCGTCGCCGCGATGTAGGCCAGGGTCGCGGTCACGATGATCACCAGGCCGCCCATCGTCGGCGTACCCCGCTTGACGTGGTGCGTGGTCGGACCGTCGTCCCGGATCGGCTGGCCGAAGCCGTGACGCGAGAACCAGCCGATGGCGACGCGCGTCCCGAGAAGTGAGCAGATCACGGCCAACCCGCCGCTCAGCAGGATTGCCAGCATGCAGGTGAACCTCTCACAGACGTCGTCGGCGTACGCTGCCCGACCCGCCGAGCAGGTCCGGGCTCTCGCCGCCTCCGGCCCGCCACCCCATCAGCAGCAGCCCGGCTCCGGCCCCTCACCGGCCGAGAGGCGGGTGACGACGGAGCCGTCCGGGGTGCGCTCGGGGTGCTCGTAGTCCACGAAGCCGGACATCCGCCAGCCGTCGACACCGTCGAAGATCGTCGGCCAGGGCGCGCCGCCGACCCCGACGGCTGCACCCTCGGCCCAGTGCGTCTCGGTGTCGGGGTACGCCGCGTGCAGCGTCTCCCAGCTGTCTCCGAGTGTCACCCCGGTGTCGGCGAGCGCGACGCCCGGCTCGGGCACGCCGGCATCCTTCCTCGTCTCGTGCCACCGGTTGTACGTCGCGAGCTCCCACCCGCGCAGCTCGAGGTCGTCGGCGTCCTCGCCCCCGAAGAGGACGCAGAAGCCGTCCCAGCAGGTCGTGGCGAAGACGGGGTAGTCCCACGCCGGGGAGAGGTTGTCGCCGCCCGACTGGTACCACGGGCCGCTGCCGCCCATCTGCTCGAAGCGCTGCGGGCCCACCGTGGCGTCGGGCTCGCCCAGCTCGTCGGTCAACGTCGCCACGGTGGCGGCCCGGGGGTCGCCGAAACGGCTGTCCCCCACGGTGGTGCCGGACACGACGACAGCGACCGCGGTCTCGGGCGCGGGCGTCGACGTCGGAGTGGGCGAGGCGGCCACCACGGGGTCGGTCGCGGGACTCGCGGACGGGGACGCCGGCGCGGCATCGCGCGCCGTGACCTCACCGGTCTCCTCCGCCGAGCCGCAGGCGGCCAGCATCCCCAGGGTCGCTGCCAGCACGGCACCTCCGGCGAGTCGCGACCCGATGTGAGTCGGGCGGGCCGGGCGGGCCGGTTGATCAGTCGGAGTAGTGGTCCGTGTGTTCATGGGTGCTCCTCACCATCGATGATGCGTTCACCCCTGAGATGCACCCCGTGGCCCGATGGTTGTCACCCGGACCGGCCTACAACGCCACCTCGGGAAACGCGATCACCGACAGGAACCGGATCGGCAGGTCGACCAGCGCGACCGGACCGTGCCGGCCCTCGCCGTCCAGCTGGAGGCTGTCCCCGGGACCGAGCCGGTAGACGCTGCGGCTGTGGCTGTAGTCCATCGAGCCCTCGAGCACGTAGATGAACTCGGTGCCGGGGTGCTGGAAGAGCGGGTAGGTCTCGCTCTTCTCGCTCAGCGTCACCAACAGGCACTCGAGCCGCTTGTGCTCGCCGCGCAGGGACCCGAGCAGCTCGTACTCGTGACCCTCCTTGGTGCCGGCACGCACGATCCGCGCCCCGGTGCCCTGGGCGACGTAGGAGGCTGGACGCTCGGAGTCCGCGCCACGGAAGAGTGAGGTGACCGGTACGTCGAGCCCGGTCGCCAGGCGTGCCAGGGTCGAGAGGCTGCACGAGGTCTGGGCGTTCTCGATCTTGCTCAGCATCGCCTTGGAGATGCCGACCTTCTCGGCCATCTCCCCCACCGACAGCCCCTGCTGCTGGCGCTGCATCCGCACGTTGCGAGCGATCGCCTCCTCGAGATCGAGCTCCTCGAGCGGCTCCGCGGGGTCACGCTCGCGCGCCGTACCCGCCCGGTTGCGCAGCAGTCCCGGGTCCGCGGCCTGATCACCTTGGGTGGACATGGTCAAATCTTAGGAGACGGCGGAGCGCGATCAGCGCATCTGCCCGGCCGTGGCGTACGGGCGCGGACTCCGCAACGGCTCTCCTTCGGCGAAGCGGGAGAGCCGGAAGTCGCGCTCGGGCACCAGCGGGTCGCTGCTGACCCCGTCGATCACCAGGTCCGCCACGAGCCGGCCGACGGCCGGCGAGATCTTGAAGCCGTGCCCGCTGAACCCTGCGGCCACCACCAGTCCCGGCGCCGGGGCGGCCAGGGAGATCACCGGGTTGTAGTCGGGCGTGACGTCGTAGCACCCGGCGTAGCTGCTCGCCAGCACCGCGTCGTCCAGACCCGGGAAGCGGTGGCTCACCTTGTCGATGACAATCTCGACGAAGGCGTCGTCGGCCCGGTTGAGGTAGGCGTCGGGGTCGGCCGGCTTGAGGGTGTCGAGGTCGGAGTTGCCGAAGAGGATCTCGCCACCGACGTCGGGGCGCACGTACTGCAGTGAGACCAGGTCGGAGAAGACCGGCAGCCCCGCGGTGGGGATGCCCGGCTTGAGGAGCACGATCTCCTCGCGGTGGACCCGGATCGGCAGGTCCACGCCCAGTGGTGCCGCCAGCGCGACCGACCACGGCCCGGCCGCCAGCACGACGCGACGGGTGGCCACCACCGAACCGTCCGCGGTCCGCACCCCGCACACACCGGCGGGGTCCCGCAGGATCTCGGCGACCGCGACTCCCTGCTTGACCCGGACGCCGTGCACCCGCGCGGTCGCGGAGAAGGCCTGCGCCGTCAGGTAGGCGTCGCCGTACCCGCCGCGCGCCTCCCAGCCGAACGCCGCGACGTCGTCCAGCCGCACCCCCGGCCACAGTCGCGCCACTTCCTCGGCACCGATCTCCTCGGTCTCGACCCCGACCGCGCGCTGCGCGGAGAGGTTGGCGCGCAGCGCGTCGACGTCGGGCTCCCCCACGCCCACGACGTACCCGCTCTGCTGGAAGCCGATCTCGCTCACGAGCACGTCCGCCGCGGACTCGAAGGTCTCGAGCCCCACCCGCGCCATCGCCGCCAGCGACGAGACGCCGTAGTGGCAGCGCACGATCCCGCTCGACTTGCCGGTGCCGCCCGAGCCGACGGTCGCGCGCTCCAGGACCAGTACGTCGGTCACCCCGCGCGCTGCCAGTGCCCAGGCGCTGGCGCACCCCTCGATCCCGCCACCGACGACCACGACCTCGGCGGTGGCCGGCAGGTCAGCCGCCATACCCGGCACCCGGAGACCCGACAGCGCCCGGCACCCAGGTGGTGCCCGCGAGCGGCACGCGCGCCATCGCCGCGGACTCCACCGTCAGGGCGACGAGGTCCTCGGGCTCGAGGTGCTGCACGTGCGCCTTGCCGCAGGCTCGCGCGATCGTCTGCGCCTCCATCGTCAGCACGCGCAGGTAGTTGGCGAGCCGGCGCCCGCCCGCGACCGGATCGAGCCGCGCGGCGAGCTCGTCGTCCTGGGTGCTGATGCCGGCGGGGTCGCGCCCGTCCTGGTAGTCGTCGAAGTAGCCGGCCGCCGAGCCGACCGCCTCGTACTCGGCCGACCAGCGCGGGTCGTTGTCGCCCAGCGCGATCAGCGCCGCGGTCCCGATCGAGACCGCGTCCGCACCCAGCGCCACAGCCTTCGCCACATCGGCGCCCGTGCGGATGCCACCTGACACGATGAGCTGCACGGCGTCGGCGCCCGAGCGGTGCACGCCGAGCTCGCGCAGGGCCTGCACCGCCTGCGGGACGGCCGCCAGCGTCGGGATGCCGACGTTCTCGATGAAGACGTCCTGCGTGGCCGCCGTACCACCCTGCATCCCGTCGACCACGACCACGTCGGCGCCGGCGTGGACGGCCAGCTTCACGTCGTAGTAGGGCCGCGACGCGCCTACCTTCACGAAGATCGGCTTCTCGTGATCGGTGATCTCGCGCAGCTCGGCGATCTTGATGGTCAGGTCGTCCGGCCCGGTCCAGTCGGGGTGCCGGCACGCGCTGCGCTGGTCGATGCCCTGCGGCAGCGTGCGCATCCCGGCCACGCGCTCGGAGATCTTCTGCCCCAGCAGCATCCCGCCGCCGCCGGGCTTCGCGCCCTGGCCGAGCACGATCTCGATCGCGTCGGCCTGGCGCAGGTCGTCGGGGTTCATCCCGTAGCGGCTCGGCAGGTACTGGTAGACGAGGTGCTTGGACTGTCCGCGCTCCTCCGGCGTCATCCCGCCGTCGCCGGTCGTGGTCGACGTGCCGGCCTCGGAGGCGCCACGCCCCAACGCCTCCTTGGCACGACCCGACAGCGCTCCGAAGCTCATCCCCGCGATCGTGACCGGGATGTCGAGGTGCAGCGGGTAGCGCGCGTGCCGCGCGCCCAGGACGACGTCGGTGCCGCACCGCTCGCGGTAGCCCTCGAGCGGGTAGCGACTCATCGACGCGCCCAGGAAGAGCAGGTCGTCGAAGTGCGGGACCGCCCGCTTCGCGCCACCGCCGCGGATGTCGTAGACGCCCGTCGCCGCGGCCCGCTGGATGTCGTGGATCGTCGCCGCGTCGTACGTCGCCGACGGGCGCAGGCCGCGCTGGGCCAGGTCGTGGGGGTCCATGGTCGTCCCTCTCTCGTCCTTCTGGTGGGCCGCGGTCAGTACGCGTTGTCGACGTCGAAGTGGTAGAGCTCGCGAGCCGAGCCGTAGCGGGTGTACGCCCCGGTGTCGTCGTCCTCGTAGCCCGCGGCCTTCAGCAGCGCCGCGAGCTCCTCGTGGTGCTCGGGCCGCATCTGCTTGGCCACGCAGTCCGCACCCAGCGAGGCGACCTCGCCCCGCACGTAGAGCCTGGCCTCGTAGATCGAGTCGCCCAGCGCGTCCCCGGCATCGCCCCGGACGACGAGTCGCCCGGCCTGCGCCATGAAGGCGCTCATGTGGCCGATCGAGCCGCCGACCACGATGTCGACGCCCTTCATCGAGATGCCGCACCTCGCCGCCGCGTCACCGTGGACGACGAGCAGCCCGCCGTGGGCGGTGGCGCCGGCGGCCTGCGAGGCGTTGCCGAGCACCGTCACCGAGCCGCTCATCATGTTCTCCGCGACGCCGACCCCGGCGTTGCCGCTGATCACCACGTCGGCGCGCTGGTTCATCCCGGCCGCGTAGTAGCCGACGTGCCCCTCGATCCGGACCTGGCGCGGGCTGTCGAGGCCGACCGCGACCGCGTGCGCCCCCTGCGGGTGGGACAGCACCACGTCCTCCCCCGGCGTCAGCATCGGGAGGTCGTCCACCTCGCGCCCGTGGAGCAGCGCGTTGACCGAGCGCAGCGGGACCTCGGTGAGGTCGAGATGACGGACGGAGTCGCTCACCGGGTCCAGCAACGGGTCCTTCAGCGGGTCCTTCAGCGAGTCCATGCGTAGATCCTCTCCGGCTCGGGCTCGTAGAGACGGGCCGACTCGATGCCGGGCAGCCCGACCAGCGCGCGGTACTCCGAGGCCATCGCCACCCAGTCGTCGGTCTCGGCGATCACGGCCGGCTTGCAGGCGATGGCGTCGCGCACGACCGCGAAGGAGCGCGAGTCGCTGACGAGAAGCGTGTAGAAGCCGTCGAAGGTGCCGCACAGCTCCTTGAGCGCGGTCTCCACGTCGTAGCCGGCAGCCAACCGGTCGGCCACGAAGCGGGCGCCGACCTCGGTGTCGTTCTCGGAGTCGAAGACCGCACCCCGGGCTCGCAGGTCGCGGCGGATGGTGGCGTGGTTGGAGAAGGAGCCGTTGTGCACCAGGCACTGGTCGAGCCCCACGGCGTACGGGTGGCACCCGCCCGCGTTGACCGCCGACTCGGTGGCCATCCGGGTGTGCCCGACGCCCTGCCAGCCCTGAGCGTCAGCGAGTCCGTACGCCTCAGCCAGGTCGCGCGGATGGCCGACGCCCTTGAGCACGGCCACGTCGGCACCGAAGCCGGCGATCAGCGCGTCCGGGAAGGCAGCGAGCACCGATGCCCGCAGGGCGTCGACCCCCGCCGACTCGACCACGTGGGCGACCAGCGTCGGTCCGGCGTCGACGACCGCGACCGGGCTCGCCAGGTCGAGGGACAGCTCGGCTGCGAGCGCCTCGACCTCGACGCCGGTCGAGAGGGTGAGCAACGAGGGATCGGGCACGAACGAGACGGCGACGTGCCCCGGCGGCGACCAGCGCGGGTCGCCGTACACGGCCACGCCGGCGGAGTCCGCGCCGCGGTCCTGCATCTCGCAGACCATCCCGGTCAGCAGCTCGCCGAGAAGGGGATGGAGGTCGGGACTGCGCAGGTGCAGTCCCACGATGCCGCACATGGTCGGCTCCTCTCGTCAGGTGGTCGGGCAGGTGGTGGATGTCAGAAGGCCGTGAGGTAGCGGTCGATCTCCCAGCCGCCCACCTGGGCGTGGTAGTCGAAGAACTCCTCGCGCTTGCGCTCGGCGAAGTACGCCGCGACACGGTGCCCGTCGGCGCTGCCGGCCAGGTCGAGGCTGCCGGTCACGACCGGGTCGGCCTCGAGCGACTCGACGGCGTGCAGCAACGTGCGCGGAAGCGGTGCGCGTGTCGCCCCGTTGTCGCCGCCGACGGTGCCGGGGTCGAGGTCGCGCTCGATCCCGTCGAGCCCGGCGCCGATGGCGGCCGCGATGGCGAGGTAGGGGTTGGCCGACCCGTCGCCCCCGCGCAGCTCGATGCGGTGGTGGTCGGGGATCCGCAGGAAGTGCGTGCGGTCGTTGCCGCCGTACGTCGGCAGGCGCGGCGCCCACGACGCCCCCGAGGTCGTGCTGACCGCGCCGGTGCGCTTGTAGGAGTTGACACTCGGACCGAGCACAGCCTGCAGGGCCGAGGCGTGCTCGAGGATCCCGGCGGCGAACGAGTACGCCGTGGGGCTCAGCCCCAGCCCGCGCGGATCGGTGGCACCGTCCCCGACCGGGAACGTCGACTCGCCGTCGCGCCACAGCGAGAGGTGGAAGTGCAGCCCCGAGCCGGTGCGGTCGGCGAACGGCTTGGGCATGAAGGTGGCGACCATGTCGCGCTCGTGGGCGAGCATCGAGATCAGGTAGCGCAGGCTGATCACCCGGTCGGCGGTGGTCAGCGCATCGGCGTAGTCGAAGTTCTGCTCGAACTGACCGTTGCCGTCCTCGTGGTCGTTGGCGTAGTTGCCCCAGCCGAGCTCGTTCATCGCCCGCGAAACCGCGGCGAGGTGCTCGTACATCCGGGTCACGCCGCGGGCGTCGTAGCAGGGCCGCGCGGAGCGGTCGCCGGGGTCGGCGGTGACGAGGCTGCCATCGGCCTCACGGCGCAGCAGGAAGTACTCGACCTCCGCACCGACGTAGGCCTCCAGCCCTTGGGTCTCAGCCAGCCGCGCGAGCATCGTGCGCAGGATGACGCGCGGTGCGAACGGCCACGGCTTCCCCTCGACGTGGGGGTCGCAGTGCACGATCGCCAGGCCCTCCTTGACGAACGGCACCGGAGTGAACGACGCCGGGTCCGGCATCGCCATCAGGTCGGGGTCGCGCGGCTCCTGCCCGATCGAGCCCACGGCGTACCCGGCGAAGCCGACGCCGTTGGTCGCCAGCTCGTCGACGGCCTCGACCGGGACCAGCTTGGCGCAGGGCTTGCCGTCGAGGTCGACGAAGAGCGCCAGGATGAACGTCGTGCCGGCCTTCTCGGCGAGGGTCGCGAGGTCCGCCGCCTCGGTGCTGGCTACGGGGTTGGTCGCGGTCATGGGTGACCCTTCCGTGATTGTCTACTGCTGTGAATCATTGTCTACGAGCAGTAGACAGTGAGGACGTGACGGTCGTGTTTCGCAGCCGTCACGATCGACGACGCCGCCCCCACCGGTGGCGGGGGCGGCGTCGTCGTGCGCGTGGTGCCGGACGGCGAACGGTCAGAAGACCGGCGGCTCACCCTCGACCGCGGGGCCGGTCTCGACCGGCTCGTGGTTGATCATCTGGGCGTAGGCGTGGTTCTCGTGCTGGATCATCTTGACCAGGAAGGCCGCGAACAGGCCCACCGCCACCAGCACGAAGAGCACCGTCCAGAAGCTGTCCGGACCGCCGGTGAAGACGAAGGTCGTGTTCTCGTCGTAGACGTCGATGGGGCTCATGACGTGCCCTCCTCGGCCAGGACGGCGTCCGACTCACGCAGCGTGGTGATCGGGATGCCTTCGGGGTACGGCGTGGCCGGGACCTCGCTGAGGTCCAGTCCGGCGAGCTCGACCTCGGCCGGGATCCGCAGCAGGTTGGCGCGCTTGAGCCCCAACGAGATGAGGTAGCCGGGCAGGAAGCCGAGCAGCGCCAGCACGATGCCGCCGCCGATCTGACCGAGCGGGTTGATGTCCGGCGGGGTGCCGAACCCCTCGATCGGGGTGTTCGGGTAGCCCCAGAGGACGAAGCCGGAGACCGCGATGCCGTAGAGGGCACAGCCGCCGTGGACCGAGACCGCGCCGACGACGTCGTCGATCTCGAACTTCTCCAGCAGACGCCCGAACTGCGGGATCAGCATGCCGCCGACGACGGCGATGACGAAGGCCAGGGCCGGGTGGTAGAGATCCATGCCGGGGGCCACCGAGATGACGCCGGCCAGGCCGCCGGAGATGGTCCAGAAGGGCTCGCCCTTCGAGGTCATGTAGGCGCCGATGATGCCGCCCGCCAGCCCCATGAGGGTCGAGAAGGCAATCGCGGACAGCGTGGTCGGGTTGCCGAAGATCGAGAAGTAGCCCGTGTTGGTGTAGACGACGCAGCCCATCAGGAAGCCGAAGAAGCCGACGAAGATGAGCATCAGGCCGAGCATCGTCAGCGGCAGGTTGTGCGGCGGGATGGTGATCGCCTTGCCCTTGACGAAGCGACCGATCCGCGGCCCGAGGTTCATCAGGACGCCGAGGGTGAAGGCGCCCGCGATGAGGTGCACGCAGCCGGCGGCGCCGAAGTCGTGCCAGCCCCACTCGGTGAGCAACCAGCCGGTCGGGTGCCAGGCCCAGGCTGCGCCGATGATCCACACGACCGAGCCGAGGACGGTCGTCAGCACGAGGAAGCCGCTGGTGCGGATCCGCTCCAGGACCGCGCCGGACATGATCGAGCCGGTGGTAGCGGCGAAGAGGGCGAAGGCACCCCAGAAGATGCCCGTGACCGAGGCGAGGTTCGGCCCCATGTCCTCGCTCCACGGCAGCGCGGCCGTCGCCCCGTCGATGGCACCGACCGGGAACTGGTAGAAGGCGTTGTAGAACCACCAGCCGAAGAAGAAGAACGTCGCTATCACCACCGCGAAGGTGAGCAGGTTCTTCATCGCCGCGGCCAGCACGTTCTTCGAGCGCGAGGCGCCCACCTCGTAGGCGAGGAAGCCGGCATGGATGCAGATCATCAGGGCGATCGAGATCCAGTAGAAGAGATCGGTGATCACCCCTTCCATCGAAGCAAGTGTGTCCTCGGGTGTCACGGGCGCCTCCTGGTTGGAATGTAAGTAGACGCAGTCTGCTGTGAAGAAACGATTGGTGGGTTGCCGTCGGTGACCGGCGGTGTAAATCCCCGGTTGCGGGCGGCCTCGCCAGGTGACGGCGGTGTCGCCTGGCCGACGTGTAGACGTCGGGTCGCCCACGACGCTCGGCACGACTGGGCGGAGATCGCTCTGCTCGCCGGGCCTCGTCGCCAGGGGGACGAACTACGTCACCTTCGCAGGCCCGGAAGCGCTGAACTCGACCGAGGTCATCGGCACAAGAGCGGTCATCGACCTGACTTCGAGACTGTCGAGCAGTTCATCAGTAGCTCCAACCCAACGGTCACCTTCTCAGAATCCTTCGATCACTGGCTTCCCTCTCCCCGCCTACGTTTTGTCTACGCGCCGGGCTACGTGGACGCCTGACAGGACGAAGCTCTCCTCAACCCGTGACCCACGGTCCGCACATCGGCACGACCGCGCACTACACGGCATAAAAGGACGTTCTAGGTAGCCGTCGGGCGGAGCCCTCAGTGCGGCATGGTCGGGTAGTTGGCCGAAGTCCTGCGGTGCTATAGGTCGCGGGTCGACTTGCTGTGTACCGATGGTCGTAAGGTATTCGACGTGGCAACGAACGACGCGCGCGTCAAGGACGGACTCGGTGCAGCCGTGTGGATCGCCTTCTTGTCCGGATTGGCTGGCAGCTTCGTCGTCGTGTTCGTGCTCGCGCTGGCCTACGGTGACTTCAACGCGTTCATGATCGCCACAGTCGCCTCGATCGTCGCGGGAATATTTCTATGGCGCGCGCAAGATCGCTTGCTCTGGGCTGCTGGTGCGGGCGTGCTGGTCAGCGGCACCCTTGGAGTGGCGCTGATGGGTCTCTACTTCGCACCCGCGGTCCCGTAACTCCCTGCCGATGGTGGGCGCGCCCCAGCATTCGGCGAATCGCTCGCCACAACCTCAGACCGACGTGAGCGCGTCCTCCAGGAGCAAGATTTCGTCACAGCATCAAGACGGGATTGCCCGACCGTCGACATGTGCGCTCGGAACGCAGCATGGTCGGCCGGGCCCGCTGCGTAGTCGGACGTACGTCCGACTACGGGGCGTCGGCCTCGGCGCCCTCAACTCGGCACGACCGCGCAGCGTGCGACGTGGTCGGGCGGAGCCCTCAGTGCGGCATGTGCGGGCGTTGAGGGGGTGGCATCCTTGCGGCGTGGCTGTAGACGAGAAAGAACGCAGACGGGACATGTACGAGGCGCGTCTCGGTCCTGATGATGAGCGCATCGCACTCGGGGGACGGATCTACTACGTCCGAGCTGTCAAGTGGGAGCGTGACTTCACGCGTGGACTGGTGCAGCCCGTTGGCGAGCCGATTATCGACGCCTTCCGGTTGGTCACTCAAGGGATTCAACAACTCCGAGCCTCCCGCCGTCCCTGGATCGTTGGCGTAGTTCGCATTGGTGATGTGTCCACCTGGAACGACGTCAGCCCGCGCCTCGTAAGTCGAGAGACGTTAGCCGAAAGTGAGTTACCGCAGGCGCGTATCGATGACTTGGTGCAGCAGGTCAAGGACGGGGCATTCGCTCCCGCGCCCTGAGTCGACTTCCACCCGACTCTCGGCATGAGCGGGCGCCGCGAACGACGGATGCGCGGCCTGCTTGCTGGTCGTCAGTGCCCACGGCCAATCGGGTCGCGATGGTGCGGCGTCCGGGATGCTTGATCGGCCAGCTCGCCGGCAGATCCGGACGCGTCGCCAGGTCTCGGGCCGCGATCAGGGGAGAGGGACAGCAACTCGTCGTCTAGGTGCGCGTGGGGTAGGTCTGGCCGGTGGCGTGGGCTTGGTGGTGGTGGAACGGACAGAGGAGTACGGCGTCTCGGGTGTTGGTGTGGCCACCGGTGGTCCAGGGGGTGGTGTGGTGGACGTGGCAGAACGCACCTGGGGTGTCGCAGCCGGTGGCTTGGCAGGTCTTCTGCTCGATGATGAGCGCCAACCGTTGGGGTGCGGTGTGGAAGCGAGTGCTTCTGCCGAGGTCGAGGACGTGACCGCCGTGGTCCAGGGCGGCGGGGAACAGCTTCGCCTCGCAGGCGAGGCGGATGAGTTGTCCGGGTGAGACCCCGGTGCCGGTCTCGGTGTGACCGGCCTTCTGCGCACCTGAGGTGAAGATGTCGGCCTCGGCGGTGATCACGACGGTCGCGGCCAGACCACCCTGCTTCGGCAACTGGTCGGTGGGGTAGCGCTCGATGTACTCCAAGAACGCCAGACCCAGCTTGTGCGGGGTGGGCTTCCCGTAGTCGTAGGCACCAGCACCCTCAGTCGCCCGCACGTGCTTGGGCGCGGCCAAGGCTTGGAGGGCCTTGCGGAACATCTCGCCCTGCAACTCCGGCAGCACGAAGGAGCCTCGGATGGTGCCGTCGCCACCGTGACGGAACCGTACTTCGGCCTTGTTGCGGGCGCGTTCTTCCTGCTCGGCCAACCGCTTGGCCTCACGAGCCTCAGCGGTCTCGGGGTCGAGGACCTCGAACAGCTTCTCCCCGAGCCGGCGTAGCTCGTGGGCGTCGAAGTGGGCGGCCTGCTCGATGAGGTGCTTCTCCGCGATGTCCCGGTCAGCGGTCAGGTCGTCGTCCAGGGCCTCGACCGCGTCGGTGATCACGGACGCCTGCTCAGCCAGGACGGCACCGGTGGCAAGGGCGGCATGGGTCTGATCATGGGCCGCCAGCTTCTTCGCCAGGGCGCACTTCCGGTTGGCCTCACCCCGGGTCATCCGGGTCGTGCGCGCCAACCACACGCTCGTGGACCGTGCACCCATGGTCCCGGGCAGGTCGAGTGCTTCGACCTGGCCGATCAGGCGGGTCTCGACCTCGGCCAACCGGGCCAGGTCCGAGGACAGTCGGGTGATCGCGGCGGTGGTCTCCTCGGCGTTCAGCGACCACGCCGGAGCATCGGTGATCTGGTCGAGCTGGTCCTCCAGCACATCGAGGAAACCGAGGACGGGGTGTCCCGTCCCGGTGCCGTCGAGGTGCCTGCTCATGAGTCCACTCAAGCACCTGCCACCGACACTGCTGGACGGTGGATCTGGCTCAACGGTGGGGGTTGTGGACAACTCTTCGCGACCATCGCCTGTGGGTGATTCGTGGGTATCCGGACGCGACGTGGGTGGTGGCGGCTGCTTGCTGGCTCACGGGGTTTCGAGGTTCGGCGCTGGCGCGCCTCACACCTCAACCAGCGTCCGGGCCTGCCCGTCGCTGGCGCGCCTCACACCTCAACCAGCGACGGCCGAACCTGCGTCGCCCCGGGCGCGCAACCAGGCCGCCGTACGGTGCCGGTACTTCGCCACGCCCTTGTAGTCGGCCAGGTCCTGCGGCAGCTCCTCGAGGACGTCGGCCGTGCGCACCCGCCAGTGCTCGACCTGGACGAGGTCGACCAGCGGCAGCAGGTAGGTGCGGATCAGGAACATCACCGCGCCCGACTCGGGCAGCCTGATGAGGTGCTGGACCTCGACGCGGAGGTGGACGTCGCGACCGAAGGCCTCGTCGTCGAGCAGCAGCACGGCGTCGCGGTCCGGGCCCCACTCCGGGTAGAGCTCGGTGGAGACGTCGAGGCGACGCCCGATCGTGAGCGTCCAGTTGGTACGGCGATAGGTCTCGCCGGGCTGGAGCCGCTTGAGGAACTCGTGGGCCCGGGTGATGATCCCCTCGCCGTGCAGGCGCGGCACCGGACCGTGGATCTCGAGGAAGCTCATCCCGACGTCGAAGCCGAAGGACCAGTCCGCGGCGAAGGTGACGACGCCGGCGTCGCCGTACAGCACGCCGTCGCGCTGGTCGAGCAGCACGATGTCCTCCTGCACCTGGGCGGCGATCCAGGCCAGGGGCTCGTCGGGCAGCGTCGACGGGTCGCCCAGCAGGAAGGTGTGGTCGATGCCGAGCAGGTCGTTGCGCCAGTGGTAGCGGGGCCGCACACCCGGCTCGAGGACGGTGAGCGCCATCGCCTCGGGGCGGGTCAGGCTGAGCTCGCGCATCAGGCAGAGCATCGCGTCCCAGCAGGCGACGTCCATGTGGGGCAACCAGGCGTGGCGGGAGCGATCGCGCCCGAGGATGGCGGCGCGCTCGACGAGCTCGTGGACGTACTCGGAGTCGACGTCCACGACCGCCTCGCCCCACTGACCGGTCGGGGTCGGCACCGCGCCGGGGGCGGGCTCCACGTTGGTGGAGTAGCGGTAGGTCTCCTGCGGGAACGGGAAGGGGAAGCCGGTGACCAGATCGGGAGCCGACACCGTCGGAGACAGACCGGCGGGATGGGTGATGCTCACAGCAGGACCTCCAGGTGGGCGCGACCGCCGGCCGCGGGCAGGGCTCGGGAGACGCAGGCCATCGCGCAGCCGCCGGCGGCCTTGTCGTCGTCGGTCAGGTACAGGTCGCGGTGCCACACGCCGGTGGTGGTCGGGCCGAGGTCGAGCCGGCACTCACCGCACACGCCCTGGCGGCAGAGGTTCGGCACGGCGTACCCCTGCTTCTCCATCGCCTCCAGCAGGCTGACGCCGGAGGCGACCTCGAAGCGCTGCTCCCCGACGGTGACGTCGAAGGGCTCGCCGGGGTCGAGGTCGTCGAGTCCGAAGTGCTCGAGGTGGATCCGGCTCGCCGGCCACCCGGCGGCCCGCGCCTCGGCGACGACGAGGTCCATGAAGCCGGTCGGCCCACAGGTGTAGAGGTGCGCACCGATCGGCTGCTCGAGCAGCCGATCCCGCAGCCGCGCGAGCACGCTCACGCGATTGTGGAAGTGCTCGGTCGCCCCGGGGGCGAGCTCGTCGACCTCCGCGACGAGAGCACCGCGTCCCTCGCGGTGCAGGTAGAGCAGTTCGGCCTCGCGCCCCCAGCGTGCGTGGAAGCGCAGGTGCGAGACCAGGGGCGTGATGCCGATGCCGGCGGCCACGAGCAGGTGCCGGGTGGCGGGTTGCACGGGGGCGAAGCTGCTGCGTGGCGGCATCGTCGTGACGGGGTCGCCGATCCTCAGTCCGTGGACCCAGGCCGACCCACCGGCAGCGCCCTCGGCCGCGTCACGCAGCAGGACCGCGACCTCGTAGGTGCTCGGGTGCAGGCTCTCGCCCACCAACGAGTAGGCATTGGCCAGCGCCCGCTCGCGACCGGCCCCGGACGGCACGTCCAGCACCAGGTGGCTCCCCGGCGTGTACGACGGCAGCTCGCCGCCGTCGGCCGGCGCCAGCACGAGACGCCGTACGGCGGGCACGGTGTCGTCGATGCCGGCGACGACGAGACTCAAGCGGCGCATCAGGTCTCCTCGGCGTCGACCATGAAGCCCAGGTGCTGGCCGGTGCGGCGCGACACGTGGGGGTACACGAGCAGGCTGCGCTCGCAGCCCGAGCAGGCGACGACGTCGTCGAGGGCGAGCTCGGCGACCGTCGTGACAGAGCAGTGCACGCACCACACGGTGCGGGTCCCGACCGAGACGACCCCGAAGGCCATCTCGTCGTCGGCGAGGCCCGCGCGCACACCAGCGGCCCGCACGGCGAGGCAGGCGGCGGCGGAGCCCGCCACGAGCACGCGGTGGCCGACCTTCGCCGCCATCAGGTCCGCCTCGAGCGCGGCGACGCCGGCTGCCGTGTCGGTGCACGCACGGTGTCGGACGTCCCGGCCGTCGAGGTCGCCGACCCACCCCGCGACCACCAGCCCCGTGGCGGCAGGGTCCTCCTCCACGACCTCGATCACCGTGTGGACGCGGCCGACCGGGTCGGCGGGCTGGATGATCGGCTCCCGAGTCCACCCAGGCACGCTGGTGTAGTGCGGCGGATGAGGCGCCCCCGCGGTGGCCGTGCTCGTCACGCGACCACCTCGGCGGTCAACCACGCCATCGCCGGCTCGCGGTAGTCGGCGAAGCCCTTGTAGGTCGCCAGGTCCTCGGGCAGCTCGAGCACGACGCGGGCCAGCTGGTCGCGCCAGGCCGGCACCCGCCGGATCTCGTCGAGCGAGGTCATGTGGGTGCGGATGTTGAAGGTGACGGCACCGGTCATGGGAAGCCGGACGAAGTGCTCGACCTCGATCCGCAGCTGCAGGCGCCCCCAGTCCTCGTCGCGGACGAGGGCGGGGATGTCGGTGCCCCAGGCGGGCAGCTCCTCGAGGCTGACGTCGAGCTTGCGCGAGCCCGAGGCCGAGAGCGTCCAGTTGACCCTCCGGTAGACCTGGTCGGCCGGCAGCCGCCGCAGGAACTGCTCGGCGCGTGAGGTGATGCCCTCCTTCGTCAGCCGCGGCACAGGGTTGTGGATCTCGTCCATGGTCATGCCGACGTCGAAGGAGACCGACCACGCCGCCGCGAAGGTCACCAGTCCCGCGTCGAAGCAGAGCTGACCGTCGCGCTCCTTGACCAGGAGGAGGTCGTCGGGGATCTCGCGGCCCAGGAAGGTCATCGGGTCGTACGGCAGGGAGGCGGCATCGCCCAGCACGAACGACTGGTCGGTACCGAGCGCGTGGTTGCGCCAGTGGAGGCGGTCCTCGTCCTCGTGCAGCTCCATGATGTGCGGGAACGAGATCGCCAGGTCGCGCAGGTAGTAGAGGAGCAGGTCCCAGCAGGCTGGAAGCATGCCGGGCAGGATCCGCACCCGGTGGGGATCGGCGTCCAGGATGCGCCGGCGGTCGGCCATCGTCGCGCCGTACTCCTCGCCACCGAGGTCGACGATGTGGGCGCCCCACTCCCCCGCGGCCGTGGGCCGCAGCACCCGCGCCGGCTCGACGTTGACCGAGTAGCGGAACGACTCGAGGTCGTCGGGGAACGGCCACGGCAGCCGGGTCGTGGGCCCGGCCAGGGGGCGTACGGCGGGAGCAGCGAGCGACACTAGAGGTCCACCTCGATCAGGGCACCGCTTCGGGCGCCACGGGAGACGCAGGACAGCATCCGGTCGCCGGCGCGACGCTCGACGTCGGACAGGACGAGGTCGCGGTGCTCCAGCTCCCCCGACCGCACCGGCACGACGCACTCGCCGCAGACTCCCTGGCGGCACAGGCTCGGGACCACGACGCCCGCGTCGTGCAGGGCGGCGAGCAGGCTGGTGCCGGGCGCGACGTCGACGCGTCGCCCGGACGAGACGATCAGCGCCGAGAACGGCGAGCCGGGGTCCAGCGCGGGAGCGGAGAAGCGCTCGAGGTGGAGTCGCTCGTCGATCCACCCCACGGCGCGGCCGGCCACGAGGTAGGCCTCCAGCAGGGCAGGCGGGCCGCAGGCGTAGGCATGGGTGCCGAGGGGCTGGTCGGCGAGTCGGTCGCGGAGCAGGGCCAGCGTCTCGTCGACGGTGACGGCCTCGCGCAGGCTGACTCCGGGCGTCTCGGCGAGGGCGCGTAGGTCGTCCAGGTGGGCGGCATGACCGGGGCGGTAGGAGTAGAGCACCTCGACGCTGCCACCCCACCGCGCCGCGGCCCGGGCGTGCGAGAGGACCGGGGTGACCCCGATCCCGCCGGCCACCAGGAGGCAGTGCCGCTGGTCGTGGCGGGGAGCGAAGCTGGAGCGCGGGCCCTCGACCTCGATCACGTCCCCGACCCCGAGGCCATGCATCCACACCGATCCACCGCTCTCGTCGCCGGAGCCTGTCGGGGCGTCCTTGCGCAGCACCGAGATCGCGTACTGCCGCGGCACGACCCCATCACCGGTCAGCGAGTAGGCGTTGCGCTTGGTGGTCCCGCCGGCGAGGCCGCCCGGCGTGGTGGTCACGACGAGGTGGGCGCCGGGCTCGTGGGGCGTCAGCGCCGTGCCGTGCGGGTCGACGAGCACCACATGACGCACCTCCGGCGTGAGGTCGCGCACCTCGACCACCATCAGCCGACGCGGCGACACGTCGTACGACGGGTGCAGGTGTCCGGCGCTCGTCATGCCAGCTCCCGGGCGCGGGCGTCGGAGGCGAGGAAGCTGCCGCGCAGCGCCGAGTGGTGGGGATGGATCTCCAGGTGCCGGTCGCACCCGGGACACGTGGTCTCACCGCAGGGCGCGCCCACCATCCGGTAGGTCCAGCGGCAGTGCGCGCAGTAGACCGGCAGCCCCGTGGTGTGGCCCGTGGTGTGGCCGGGCACGGCGTCGACCACGAAGCACTGCAGCTCGGTGGGTGCGGCGCCGTACTCGCGCGCCAGTGCCAGCGTCAGCAGCACGTCGTACTGCTCACCTGCGACGAGGACGCGTACGCCGGTGCGTGCGGCGTGGAGTGCGACGTCGACCTTGGGCCGGTCGCGATCGATGCCGTCGACCGAGAGGAGGCGCGTGGGTGCGATCCGCTCCGCCTCGGCCGCCCACTCGGCAGCCACGTCGGCCGCGCGCGGATCCCGACCCAGGCAGAGCACCAGGTAGCTGGCACCGGTCGGGTCGACCGGCTCGGGCTCGACCGGCCACCGCGGCAGCCCCAGCACCGGTGCGGACGGGCTCACGGCTCGCCGGCCCGGTCAGAGCAGGGTGGCGTCGCGGTCGCCGGCGTAGAACGCCAGCGCGTACGACGGTGTGGAGAACGCGATCCGCGACCCCTTGGGGAAGAAGATCGCGTCCTTGGCGCGGGCCACCGTCTGCTGGCCGGTGTCGACGTCCTCGAGGAGGAACTCCCCCTCGAGCACGACCTTCATCTCGTCGTACTCGTAGTGGTAGACCAGCGGAGCGTCGCTGTGGCGCAGCTCGAAGAAGCCGCTGCACATCCGACTGCCCGCGGGATTCTCGTAGACGTCCTGGATGTACCCCTCGCTGTCGGGGTGCTCCTCCATCCGCGGCAGCCCTTGCCACGCCTCGTGGATGACCTGGAAGGGTGCCTGCGTGCCGGTGCTCGTCATCGTCCGTTCCGATCCGATCCTGTTAGGAAACAACGTCTGCTGACAGGAAACCTGGCGTGTGTTTCGATCGTCCTGACCCCGACGTAACAGTCAGGTGTCCGGGCTCAGCGGCAGGGCGGACTCCACCCACCGTTGCCGCCCCTCACTGCCACGCGGCGCTGGCCAGCACGGCCTCGATCTCGGCGCGAGCCTCCGGCGTGTCCTCGGGGAACTCGAAGGTCATGGTCACCGAGGTGTCGCCCAGCACGGATCCGTACTTGTAGAAGAGCCCGTCACTCGTGCCAGCCTCGAGCACGTAGCCGTCGATCCCGTCCACGGAGCGGTTGTCCTGACGCACCACCTTCGCGCCGGTGATGGCGGCGAAGTCCAACTTGTCGGCACGCGCCAGGATGTCCAGCAGGATGCCGTCGGCCCCTGTCGCCGCCGCAGCGCTGATGGAGGTGGCACCGTCGGGAGAGTCGCGCAGCGCGGTCCGACCGGAGGCGCCGATGCTCCAGTCCCCCTCGGGCAACCGGAATCCGAAGACGTCGCGCTCGAAGGTGGCGATGGTCAGCTGCTCACCCGAGGCCGGCACGACCTCTGGCGCGGTCGGGGTCGCTGACTCCGGCTCCGTCGGGTCACCACCCGATGGGCCCGACGAGCCCGACGAGCCCGAGGACGAGGTCGCACTCGGGGCGCCCTCGACGTTCGGTCCACCGGACGTGTCGTCCGCCGCGCAACCAGTCGTCAGCACCGCGCTCAGCAGCACGCTCCACGCCAGGACCCGAGACTTCACCTGCAGCCACCTTTCACCATGCTCCGCTCGTCGATGTCGGGGAGGCTACCAATCCGTGCCGACCGAGAGGATCGACGTTTGAGTCCCCGTGTGCGCGGGTAGCCGGACGGCAGCGCACGTCCCGAGCGACCACACTCCAGGCACGAAGGGCTGGTAGCACCATGGGCTTCAGGCTCAACCTCGACCCGTTCCTCCAGACGGTTCCGAGCGGCCCGCAGGGCCTCGATCTCGCGGAGGAGACCATCGACGGGGTGATCAAGCAGATCAACACCGAGCTCGCCGAGTTCAACCCGGAGGCGTTCGCCTTCGCTGCCAGCATCCAGGACTCGTCGTACGGCGGCGCCGACTCGGCTGCCAACCTGGCGTTGCACTACAACCGGGCGCACGAGGTGATCTGGAAGACGTTGCGTGGCATCAGGGATGACCTGGAGTCCTTCCAGCAGGCCTGCCGCGACGCCAAGAACGAGATCATCTCCGCCGACGAGAACTCCTACGACCGGGTCCGGATCACCCGCGACGCCGTCGATGCCCTGACGTCCGGCTCGACGAGCCGCGAGGGCCAGCGTCAGTACGACGACGCCCAGCAGAGCCAGGACCTGACCGGCGGGAGGGACGCCTGATGAGCGGCCAGAACATCGCTCGCCTCGCCACCTCGGTCGCCGGCATGAGCGACGACGACCTGCGCACGTCGAGGATGGCGTGGGACGAGGGAGCCACCTCCCTGGAGGCGGTCCGCCAGGCGCTGGTGTCCGCAGGCCCCGAGATCGAGCGGGGCTTCGGCGCGGACGCCGACTCCGGCGAGGCCGCGAGGGCGGTGCTCGACGCGATCCGCACCGAGGTGGTCGTCCCACGGGCCAAGGACATGGCCCAGGCGCGGGCAGCGCTGGACGACATCCGCACCGCGATGTCGAACGCTCGGACGGTCCACGGGGAGATGCCGGACTCCGCCCCCGGACCGGCGCCCACCTACCAGGGCACCACCGGCGAGACGCACGAGGACATCACCGCGCTGAAGATCTTCGCGAACCAGACCGCGGCGCACAACAAGCAGGTCGCCGCCTACGGCGACTCCGACGAGCAGGCCCGACAGCAGGTCGAGGCCCTGAACAAGTCCTACGACGAGGCCGCAGCCGTGATGGCCAAGATCCACGGCGAGCCGGACCCCGGTCCGACGCCCGGCCCCGGCCCCGTACCCGGACCAGGTCCGACGCCTGGGCCCACGCCGGGCCCGGTCCCGGGGCCCGTGCCCGGACCAGTCCCCGGACCCGTCCCCGGACCCGTACCCGGACCAGTCCCCGGCCCCGTACCGGGGCCCGTGCCGGGCCCCGTCCCCGGACCAGTCCCCGGCCCCGTGCCGGGGCCGGTCCCCGGCCCCGGCCCCGACCCGGTCCCGGTTCCGGACCCCGACACGGGTTCCGGTGGTCCCGGTGGCGGCGTCAACATCAACTCCCTGGCCGGCGGCGCCGGAGCCGGACTGATCGGCGGCCTCGGTGCGAAGGGCCTCATGGGCCGCCTCAGCGGAGCGGCGACGTCGGCAGGCGGCGTCCCCACTCGCCCGGTGGGCGCCGGCGGGCGGGCTGCCAGCAGCGGCGTCCTCGGCGGCCGCGGCGGACTCACCGGCGGGCAGCCCGTCTCGCGTGGCGCCGGAGGCGCCGGTGGCGCTCGCGGTGCCGGGACCGGCGGCACGGGCACCCGCGGAGCCGGCGGGCGACGCGGTGCTCAAGGGGCTGGAGGGGCTGGAGGTGCCGGAGGCCGCGGCGGGCGCAAGAAGGACAACAAGGAGTCGACGCGCGAGAGCGAGTACGACGTCGAGGACGACTGGCTGGACGACGAGGGCCACTCGGGCGTCCTGGACTGAGCCCGGCGCCCGGGGCTCGGGACCGTCTCAGCCGGCCGGGCGTTCGACCACGACGGCCTCACCCGTGGCGTCGCCGCGGTCCAGATGCACCACCGCGTCTGCGACCGCGGACGTCGCGACCCGTGCAGGGAAGCTGTCGGGCACGACGGCGTTGACCCGCACCCCGAAGCGGCCGAACTCGTGCGCCTGGTGGACGGTGAGTGCGTTCAGGGCTGCCTTGGACGCGCCGTACCCGGCCTGACCCAGGAACGGGTAGGTGTGCAGCCCCGACAGGCTCGACACGTTGACGACGTTGCGACCGCGGGCGCGGTTGTCGGCCGCCCGGTGCTGCCAGGACTCCTGGGCCAGCCGGACGGCGAGCCGGAAGGGCGCCACCACGTTGGTCAGCAGGTGCGCCTCGAGGTCGTGCAGCGCGGCATCGCCGTCGAGCATGGTGTGCGGGTAGCCACCGAGGTGCGCTGCGTTGTTGACCAGGATGTCGACGCCACCGAAACGCGCCAGGGCCACCTCGATGACACGCTCGACGTCGCGTGGGTCGGTCAGGTCGGCGTAGACCGCGTGCACCGCGTCCCGGTTCTCCGGAAGGTCCTCGCCCGGCGCCAGCGGGTCGACGTACTGCTCGTGCTGGGTGGGCACCGCCGGCGCGCGCGTGCGGCAGACGGCCACGATGTCGTACTCACCTGCGTAGCGTCGGCAGAACTCCGAGCCGAGCAGGCCACCGGCGCCGGTCAGCAGGCAGACCCGCTTGGTCTTCTCGTGCACCTCACCAGTAGACAACGGACGACTCCCCCCAGAGCTCGACGACATCCTGCCGCGGTCGGTGCAACCACATCACCAGCGAGTTGCGCTGGTGGCGCGAGGCACGCGCGTAGGCGTGCCAGGAGTACGGCGTGCACTCGAAGAGCACCAGGGAGTTGTTGACCGGGGGCACCAGGACGCCCTCGGTGCGGGCTCCCGCCGCCACGCTGTCGTAGAGCCCGGTCTCGCCCCCGTCGCCCTCGGCCCACGACGGGTTGGCCAGGTAGAACAGCGCCGAGACGGCGCGCACGGTCTCCCGGGCGGGGGACCCGTCGCCGGGTCCGCGGTGGTAGTCGACGAGCCCGTCGACACCGACCTCACCGGGACCCGGGGCGGCCTCGGGGAACCACCCCGGGTTGAGGTCGTTGTGCGGCCAGCCCGGCGCTCCGCCCGGCTCGTGGTGATGCAGTCCCACACTGACGTCGCCCGTGGTGGTGGCGACGCCGGCGACGCCGGCCAGCAGGTCGTGCCACCCACGAGAGAGGAAGAGGGACAAGGGGCCGTCGGCGTGCTCGGCCAGCCGTGCCCAGGTCGCCTCGTAGCCCGAGCCCGACGGCTGCGAGATGACACCGCCGTCGAGGAGCCGCACGAAGTCGGCCTCGAGCGCGGCATAGACCTCGTCGGTGAAGACGTCGGCGGCCACGACGTGGGGGAACGGGAGCGTACGGCGCACCCAGCGGCGGTGCGCCAGCAGACCGGCGAGCTCGCCCAGCCCGCCCAGCCCGCCCTGCCCGCTCGCGGCGCTCACGGTGCCAGCCGGTGGGTCGCCCAGCCGTCGCCGGCCCGCTCGTAGACGAGGCGGTCGTGCAACCGGCTCGGGCGCCCCTGCCAGAACTCCACCGCCTCCGGGCGCACCAGGTAGCCACCCCACTCGTCGGGGACCGGGACGTCCTGCCCCTCGAAGCGCGACTCAGCGTCGTCGTACGCCGTCCGGAGCGCGTCGCGCCCCTCGACAACCTCCGACTGGTGGCTCGCCCACGCACCGAGCTGCGAGCCCCGCGGGCGGACGGCGAAGTACTCCTCGACGTCCGCACGGGACAGGGGTGTCGCCCGGCCCTCGACCCGGACCTGCCGCTCCAGGGCGTGCCACGGGAAGAGCAACGAGCAGGCGGGATTGGCTCCCAGGTCGCGGCCCTTGCGGGACGCCTGGTTGGTGAAGAAGCGGAAGCCGTCGGGGCCGACGCCCTTCAGCAGCACCGTGCGCACCGAAGGGCGCCCGTCGGCCGATGCTGTGGCCACGACCATCGCGTTGGGCTCGACGAGCCCGCCCTCGCGCGCCTCGTCGAACCATCGCCGGAACATCGAGATCGGGTCGGCCGCCAGGTCACCCTCGGCGAGGCCGGCGGCCGCGTACTCGTGGCGCAGCGCCGCGAGGTCGACCGGTGCGTCGGGTCTCGGGCCAGAGCTGTTCGCCATACCGGGCAATCTACGCAACCGACCGCGGCGGCGAGCCCGCCGAGGCGTTGCCAGACCGACGGCACCGTCCTAGGGTCGAAACGGCCGTCAGCTCTCGGGGTCCCCCCTGGAGCTCCTCATGTCCCGTCTTGCCTCGCTCGTCCTGCTCTCCCTGGTGACAGCGCTGCTCGTGATCCCGCAGCAGGCAGCCCAGGCAGCTCGGCAGGTCTCAGGGCCCTCAGGAGATCCCGCGCTCGCACAGCGGGCCGGGAGCGCCGGCAGCGCCTCGGGCACGGCGACCGGCACCTACCCGGCCGACGGTGGTTCGATCGGCACGGCGTCGGTGGCTCTTCGCCTGAAGGTGCGCTTCAACAAGCAGAAGCGGGCCCGGATCGCCTGGAAGGTCGACTCCGGACCGGACGTGGAGATCAAGGACCTGCAGGTCGAGACGAAGCCCAGGAAGAACAAGGATCCTGAGGGCTTCTTCTTGATCTTCGGCGAGAAGCTGCGGGGGAAGAACCGCGGCGTCCTGCACCTCGAGTCATTCGGCGAGCACACCCAGAAGTCGGCACGCCGCCTCCAACGCAAGCCCGGCACGTGGCGGATCCGCGCCCAGGTCCATCCCGACGACTACGACCCGCCGGACATCCGCTACACCACCCAGATCACGGGGCCACTCGGCGGCGGGAGCGGGGGCGGCACGCCCCTGAAGGCCGAGCGGGTGCGACAGAAGCAGACCCGCGCCCCGGCGTCGGCGCGGTTCGGCACCCTGCGAGCGATCCTGAAGCCGAAGGGGAAGGCGAACCTCGACCGGATCCTCACCTCGCTGACCGATCGGGAGACCGAGGTGCTCGAGGGCCAGAGCCTCGTGTGCTGGCTTGCCGGAGGCGGCCTGGAGGGGAGGTTGGTCGCCCAGTCCCGGCTGACCGACGAGGCGGTCGCCGACATCAACATCACCATGAGCGTCATCGAGGTGTACGGAGTCGAGAAGTACACGCCTTGTCAGGTACTCGTCATCGGGACGCTGCTCTACCTCGACAAGCTGAAGGCCTCCGAGAGGCAGGTCGGGGCCACGACGCCTCGGCGCCGCGGCCGGTCGTGCGACACCGCACCGATCGGCCTGATCATCGATCCCGAGACCCACCGGGTCCGGATCCCCGACTATCTCCCGGGCATCTGGCTCGACGTCTCCTGCGGACTCCAGAAGAAGGGCCGCAAGCTCACCGTCAAGGCCGACGCGTTCTACGCCGACGACTCGATCCGCACCGCGTTGCAGTCCTCGACGGTGCGGATCACAGCGGCCGACCAGCGCAGTCCGAAGAAGAAGCCCCAGGTCGAGGTCGACGTCCGGCAGAGCGGCGACGTGGACCCCTCCTGAGCCTCGGCCCACCCACCGGTACCGTGCAGCACAATGCCGTGCGGCGTGTCTCGATCAGGCCCCCCGCCCGGAGCGACACCGATGGCCGACAGGCCCAGACTGGCGAAGGAGCACGCTGCGATGACCGAGGTACACCATGGCCTGGAGGGCGTCATCGCCTTCGAGTCCGAGATCGCCGAGCCCGACAAGGAGGGCTCCGCGCTGCGCTACCGCGGCGTCGACATCGAGGACATCGTCGGCCGGGTCCCCTTCGAGAACGTTTGGGGTCTGCTGATCGACGGCGCCTACACCCCCGGTCTCGAGCCGGCCGAGCCCTACAACCTCCCGGTCCACACCGGCGACGTCCGCGTCGACGTCCAGGCCGCCGTGGCGATGCTGGCCCCGGCCTTCGGCTTCGGCCAGACCTACGACATCACCGACGAGCAGGCCCGCGAGGACATCGGGCGACTGGCCGTCATGGTGCTCTCGTACGCCGCACAGTCCGCCCGCGGCCTCAACCAGGCCGTCGTGCCCCAGAAGATCGTCGACGAGGGCAAGACCCTCGCCGAGAAGTTCCTGATCCGCTGGAAGGGCGAGGCCGACCCCAAGCACGTCAAGGCCATCGACGCCTACTGGAGCAGCGCCGCCGAGCACGGCATGAACGCCTCCACCTTCACCGCCCGGGTCATCACCTCGACCGGTGCCGACGTGGCCGCGGCCTTCTCCGGTGCCATCGGCGCGATGAGCGGCCCGCTGCACGGCGGCGCCCCCGCTCGCGTGCTGACGATGATCGAGGGCGTCGAGGAGATGGGTGATGCCACCAAGTACGTCAAGGACCTCCTCGACTCCGGCGAGCGCCTGATGGGCTTCGGCCACCGCGTCTACCGTGCCGAGGACCCGCGCGCCCGCGTGCTGCGTCGGACCGCCAAGGAGCTCGACGCCCCGCGCTACGCCGTCGCCGAGGCGCTCGAGCAGGCCGCGCTGGCCGAGCTGCGCGAGCGCCGTCCCGACCGCGTCCTGGAGACGAACGTCGAGTTCTGGGCCGCGATCGTGCTGGACTTCGCCGAGGTCCCGTCCAACATGTTCACCTCGATGTTCACCTGTGCGCGCACCGGAGGCTGGTCGGCACACATCCTCGAGCAGAAGCGCACCGGGCGTCTGATCCGCCCGTCCGCGATCTACACCGGCCCGGCCTCGCGCCCGGCTGACGCGGTCGACGGCTGGAACGCCGACTGGGCCTGAGCCCTCCCACGCACGCTCCACCAGCACCCACGACGTGGCCCCTGTCCGGCGGACAGGGGCCACGTCGTCGTTCGCCGTCAGCCCACGAGGTGAAGCCCGGCGCTGAGGATGGGGTTCAACCCGTTGAAGAGCTCGAAGCGGTAGTACCCGCCACCGCCGCGCAGGGAGCCCGTCATCTTGAAGCGACGCCGTCGCGTCCGGCGACCGAGGACGTCGACGGCCACGGTCGCGTCGGCCACGAACCAGATGCTGCCCTCCTCGAGCCGCACGTAGCTGTCGTCCAGGTCCCACTGGGGACTCAGCCCACGGTCCACGACCAGGGCGAAGGCCCGGAGCAGCTCGGCCCGCCCGTGCGCGTCCTCACCCACACCGGAGCCGAAGAGCGCCCCGTCGGGCACGAAGCACTCGACGGCGGCGTCGACGTCCTTGCCGACGAGCGCTCGCTGCAGCCGGCCCAGGGTGTCGACCACGATGGAGTGCGGGTCGGTGAGCACCGACCCAGCATGCCGCCTCAGCCGGCCTACGTCGTCAGATCTCGGCTCTCGGCGTGTCCGGACCCGTCCGGGGTGCCGGTGGCGGCGTGCCGCTCGGGTGCGCCGTCGATCCGACGCGCGAAGCATCGGCTCAGCGGCGAGTCGCGGTAGTGCCCGAAGCCCGGGACACTCACATAGCCCGACGACTCGTAGAGCGCGATCGCCTCGGGCTGACGCAGCCCCGTCTCCAGCACCAGGGCCTCGTAGCCGGCGGCTGCGGCGCTGGTCTCCAGGTGCCGCAGCACCAGGCGCGCCACACCACGTCCGCGGACGCTCGGGGCGACGTACATCCGCTTGATCTCGGCGGTCCGCTCGCTCCCGAGGGCCGGGACGTCGCTGCGCCGCCACGCCCCGGTCGCCACCGCGACGTCGTCGAGGTGACCGACGAAGAAGCTCCCGCTCGGCGGGTCGAACATCAACGGGTCGAGCGGCGAGTCGTCCGGCGAGCCATAGCGCTCGACGTACTCGGCCTGCACGTCGGCGACCAGCCGCAGGGCGTCCGGGTCGCCGTACCCGACCCGGACGAAGCGCAACGCGGCGTCGCCGCCCTGCGGACGCGCGTCGGGGAGGAGGTCCACAGCGCAAGCGTCGCAGAACCGGAGCCATCTGGACTCCTCGGGTCGGTCGGTGGCATCCGCTGACACAATGAGCCCGACGGGCCCAGGATCGTGCAAGCCGACCCGTTCCCTGAGGACCACGCCCATCGTCGAGAAGGTTGCCCGTGCCCGAGAGCGTCGACATCACCATCCCCGCGGACCTGTTGCCTGCCGACGGTCGCTTCGGCGCGGGACCGTCCAAGGTCGCACCGGCCGCCCTCGACGCGTTGGCCGCCACCGGGCGATCGTTGATGGGTACGTCGCACCGCCAGGCGCCCGTGCGAGCAACCGTCGGGCGGGTCCGCGAGGGCTTGAGCTCGTTCTTCGACCTGCCGGACGGCTACGAGATCGTCCTGGGCAACGGGGGCGCCACCGCGTTCTGGGACATCGCCACCTTCGGCCTGATCGAGCAGCGCAGCCAGCACCTGGCCTTCGGGGAGTTCTCCTCGAAGTTCGCCTCGGCCGCCCAGGCAGCCCCCTGGCTGGGCGAGCCCACGATCATCGCCGCCGACCCCGGCTCGCGCCCCGTCGCGGTGGCCGAGGACGGCGTGGACGTCTACGCCTGGGCGCACAACGAGACCTCGACCGCCGTGATGGCGCCCGTCGTCCGGCCCGAGGGCACCTCGGCCGACGACGCGCTCGTCCTCATCGACGCCACCTCCGGCGCGGGTGGCCTGCCGGTCGACCTCACCCACAGCGACGCCTACTACTTCGCGCCCCAGAAGTCCTTCGCCTCCGACGGCGGGCTCTGGATCGCGGCGATGTCCCCGGCCGCCCTGGAGCGCGCCGCCCGGATCGCGTCGACGCAGCGCCACATCCCCGCGTTCTTCGACCTGCCCACCGCGATCGACAACTCCCTGAAGAACCAGACCTACAACACACCGGCCGTCGCGACCCTGTTCCTGATGGCCGAGCAGCTGGACTGGATGAACGGCCTCGGCGGACTCCCCGCCATGGTCGAGCGCACCACCGCGTCCTCCAGCACCCTCTACGACTGGGCGGAGCGCACGGCGTGCACCACGCCGTACGTCGTCGAGCCCGAGCACCGCTCGCTGGTGATCGCGACCATCAACTTCACCGAGGATGTCGATGCGGCCGAGGTCGCGAAGGTGCTGCGCAGCAACGGCATCGTCGACACCGAGCCCTACCGCAAGCTCGGCCAGAACCAGCTGCGGATCGGCACCTACCCGGCTGTCGACCCGGCCGACGTCGAGGCGCTCACGGCGTGCATCGACTTCGTCGTCTCCGAGCTGGCCTGACGCTCGTTCCTCACGATCCAGCTACCCGCTTGATCAGTCGCAGCGTCGCGCGCTCCAACGCCGCCTGGCGCTCGTCGGGCGTCTCGTGACGCCGCCGGGTGGTCCCCCGGATCGTCAGCCCGCGCTCGTAGGCCTCGACCACCCTCGGGTCGACGTACGACGAGCGCGCCAGCGCCGGAGTGTTGCCGAGGAACTCCGAGACCTCACGCATGGCGGCCGCGACCGCACGCTTGCGTGACGCCTTCGACTCCCCCGGCTCGTCGCTCTGCGCGAGCGCTGCCGCGGCGAGGACCGTCGCGTGCCAGGTGCGGAAGTCCTTGGCCGTCGCCTCCAGACCGGTCGTGCTGCGGACGTAGTCGTTGACCAGGTCGGGGATGATCGAGCGCCACGACCGGCCGTCCTGGTAGGCCAGCAGGCCGGGATCCTCCTTCGACCGACGCCGCCGCATGATCTCGACCGCCTCGATCACGGTGGCGTCGTCGATCTCCACGGTGTGCTCGACGCCGGACTTGCCGACGAAGGCGAAGACCAGCCTGTCCTGGTGGCGGCGCACGTGTCGACGCTCCAGCGTGGTGAGGCCGAACGAGCCGTGGGTGTCGGCGTAGATGTCGTTGCCGATCCGGAAGTACCCGAGGTCCAGCAGCCGTACGGCGGCCGCGCACGCGCGCTCCAGCGGCATCCCCTCGCGGGCGAGGTCGGTGAGCACCAGCTCGCGCGCCTTGACCAGCCCCTTGCCGAAGACGAGCATCCGGTCGAACTTCTCCGCGTCGCGGCGCTCGCGCCAGGCCGGGTGGTAGAGGTACTGGCGGCGCCCGGCGTCGTCGGTGCCGACGGCCTGCAGGTGCCCGTTGGGGTACGGCGTGATCCACACGTCCTGCCAGGCCGGCGGGATCACCAGGTCCTTGACCCGCTGGACGTCCTCGGCCGGGAGCCGGGCGCCGGAACGGTCTCGGTAGGTGAAGCCGGCGCCGGCGCGGACGCGAGTCCAACCGGGCTGGTCAGGGGAGGTCCTCCGCAGTCGCACGCGGGTCAGCGTAGGAGTCGCGTCGGGGGTTCGCCATCACCCCGGCGGACGGAGCGAGCGACGCACCCACCGGGCTGCGAGCACCGCCGCCGCGACCCCCGCCACCACGAGGTACTGCCACCACGACAAGGACTGGCCGCCGCCGTCCTCGGACGCTGACGCCGGTGGTGAGGCACCCGACGGAGTCGACGAGGCCGCCGATGGGGAGGCCGGCGTGGTGGGCGGATCGGGCGTGGTCGCATCCGAGGGCCGCGGCGGCGCGAGCGCGCGTCGTACGTCACGGGGCAGCGGCACGCGCAGGACCTCCGAACCCGCGCCCTCGCTGCTGACGAAGACCGTGCCCGTGGCGTCGACCGCGATCCCCTCGCCCTGCTCCTGGTCCGGCAGCGAGAAGGAGCCCACCTCGTCCAGCGACGGGTAGGCGTAGACGACAGCGGTCCCGTAGGAACGCACGATCAGGTGTCGGCCGTCGGGGAAGAACGCACCATCGGTCGCGATCGGCACCGCCACCCCGATCCGGCTCATCGCGTTGGGCCGGTCCGCGTCCAGCGGCCCCTCAGTGCGCAGGACCTCCCCGCCCAGCAGTCCCTTGGTGACGATCACCAGCCGCCCGTCCGGGTCGACCATCAGGGTCTCGGCGTCACGGGCGCCGCTCGGGTAGACCAGGTCGTACGACGCCGTCCCGGACGCATCGAGATCGCCACGCCCCACCGGCACCCGCCGCACGCTCACCACGTCGCGCTCCGCGTCGTTGTCCCCGATGTCGGCCACCCAGACCTCGCCGGGACCGGCGGGGGCCAGCGCCTCGACGTCGCGCGGCCGCTGGTCCCACCGCGTCGTCCCCACCGTGCTCCCGGTCGCCGGGTCGACAGTGAAGACCCGACCGCTGTCTCCGGAGTCGTTGACCGTCACGAACAGCCCGGACCCGGCGTCGATCACCAGCCCGCTGGACTCCTCGATGGCCGGATCGGCGAGGGTGAACTCCACCTCCGGATCCGGTGCCAGTGCCGCCGCGACACCGCCGAACGCGACGCACCCCAGTGCTCCCAGGCTCGCGAGCAGCGTGAGACGTCGCGCCATCAGCGGCCCAACAGCTCGCCGAGGCGCGGGCGCAGCCCCCAGGCGGCGACCAGCTCGTCGTACTCCTCACGCACGTCGGCGTTGCCGTCGCCGCGCCCCGAGCCAGCGGTCCGGACGGCGCGCAGCAGCGTGTTGCGCGGGGTGTGCTGGCTCTCGACGAACTGCATCACGTCGACGCGGTACCCCTCGAGTCGCATCAGCGACGAGCGCAGACCGTCGGTGAGGGTGTCGGCGAAGCGTTCCCGGAGGATCCCGTGCCGCGTCAGCGAGGAGTACGGCGCGGGCGTCGGCGCCTTGCGCAGCTGGGCCGCCACGTCGTGGTGGCAGCACGGCGCCGCGAGCACGAGGGAGGCACCCCACCCGACGGCTCGTGCCAGGGCCTCGTCGGTCGCGGTGTCGCAGGCGTGCAGGGCCAGCACCACCTCCGGCGCCGGCTCGAGGGCAACGGTGGCGATGTCTCCGACGACGAACTCCATGGATCCCGCGGCGAGCCCGAGCTCGGCCGCCACCGCGCTGTTGTGGTCACGCGACTGCTCGCGCACGTCGACGCCGGTCATCGCCACCGGAAGTCCCCGCACGGATGTGAGATAGCGGTAGGCGGTGAACGTGAGGTAGGCGTTGCCGCACCCCAGGTCCACGACACGCAGCGGGTCCTCGTCGGTCGGGCGACGCAGCCGTCCGGTGCTCAGCGCCTCGCTCACCGAGGAGTCGAAGATCTGCAGGAAGTCCTCCACCTGGCGGTACTTCGCCTGACGGCTCGGCTTCATCCTCCCCGAGCCGTCGGTGAGCCCCAGAGCCCGGAACACCGGGTCGTCCTCGGGCAGCAGCCGCTGCTTCTCACGGTCGTGACCCCGCTCGACGACCACCGGCTGCGCACGTTCGCTGGTGCTCAGCACCGCGTCGAGACGCTTGGTCACCCGCACCTGGTGTGTCTGGGTGGTCGTCTCGACGTGCCAGTTGCCGAAGGCCTCGGCCAGCAGCCGGTCGACCGCCTCCCCCGCATCCGTGCCCACGGCGTGGTTGGACGTGTGCGCCTGCGTGGCGTCGTACGCCGTGATCTGCAGGTGGCGTCCGGCCTTGAGGTCGACGTAGCGCAGCTCCACCCGCCGCCACCGCGGCTGGGCCGCCTTCTGGCGTCCCGACGCCACCGCCCGCACCAGGGAATCCTCGGACACGAGATGGCCGCGCACCTCGCCGAGCACCTCGGCCAACGGGCGGGTCACCGGGTCACCGACGCGATCACCACGAGCAGCAGCAGAGCCACCAGTGCCAGCGGGATGATGAGGCGACGGTGGCGGGGGTTCACGCGGCGATCCTACGGTCCGGTGCGGTTGCCTCGGGTCTGGCGTGACTCTCGTGGGGCGTCCGTCGTGGTGGGTGCTCTTCGTGGTGGGTGTGGCGCTCTTCGTGGTGGGTGTGGCGCCCGCGCGCGTAGTCGACCGGGTCTCGCCGTCAAGGATCTCGCTGCGCTCGACCGCTGCGCGGCACCTTCGGTGTCCTTGACTGCGAGCCTCTCCCGGTCGACTGGCGGCGCGCTCAACGGCGAGGGCTCCGCCCACGCCGCCGCATGCGCGGGCGCCCCACCCGTCACACCATTCACATCGCCTTATCGAGTGGGCGAAGACTGCACGTTCCAGGCCACATTTCGTGTCGTCTGTGACCTCTCGACGAGGCAATGTGACCCATGGGACGGGTGGGGCCGCGCTTGCGCGGGCGGCGCCCGCCGAGCGGAGCGAGGTCGGTCGTCGCCCCGTGCGCCGTACAAGCCGACCTACCGGGTCCCGCAGTCAAGGACACCGAAGGTGCCGCGAAGCGGGCGAGCGCAGCGAGCTCCTTCGACGGCGGGAGCAGGTCGGCTACGCGCGCGGCCCCACCCACCGCCACCGCAGGGACCAGCCCCGCGGGAGCAGGTCGGCTCCGCGCGCGACCCCACCACCGCCACCACAGCCGGCACCACGAAGAGCAGGTCGCCTAAGCGCGCGGCCCCACCGAGCGGAACCACCAGGGCCTACCCCGAAGAGCAGGTCACCAGTGCTCCATCGACCCCCGGAAGACCCCCGCCAGGTCGTCCGGCGTGACCTCCTTGGGGGCGGTCGCGAGCAGTCGTTGTTGCTTGAGCGCGCCTTCGACGAGATCGTCGACGTCGTGCTCGCCGAAGCCGACCTCTGCCAGTCCGTTGGGGATCGCGATGTCGCTCATCAGCCGGGCCAGCACCCCGGGCAGCACGTCGGGCCCGTCGCCATCGACGCCGGGCTCGAGCAGCCGCGCCGCATGCAGGTGCCGCTCGGGCGAGGCGTCGAAGGTGAAGCGGAACGCCTCGGGCGCCGTCAACGACACGGCCATCCCGTGCGGCACGATGGCTTCGCCATCGGGGTACCCGACCGGGCGGTAGTCCCGCACCCGTCCCGCGATCGGGTACGCGCCGGCGTGCGGGATGTGGACGCCCGCGTTGCCGAACCCCAGGCCGGCGAAGGTCGCCGCCAGGGCCATCTGCTCACGGGCCTCGACGCTGGAGCCCTCGCCCACGGCGGTGCGGAACGATCCCGCCAGCAGTGAGAGGGACTTCTCCGACCACATGTCGGCGACGGGGTTGGCTCCGCAGTAGGGCACCCGCTCCTCGGGTCGCTTGGCGTCGAAGTCGCCGAACCAGCGCGCCGTGTAGCTCTCCAGGGCGTGGCACAGGATGTCCATCCCGGCAGCGGCGGTGACCATCGCGGGCTGACTCATGGTCAAGGACGGGTCGACCACCGCCAGCCGTGGGCGCAGGGCCACGTGGCTGATGCCGGTCTTGACCTTCAGCGACAGCACGTCGAGCACGCAGATGGTCGTGCTCTCGCTCCCGGTGCCGGTCGTGGTGGGGATCGCGACGAGCGGGAGCAGCGGCTCGACCGGCGGGCGTGCCTTGCCGACCGGGGCGTTGATGTAGTCCATCAGCTCGCCGGGGTTGGTGGTGAGCAGGTTGACGGCCTTGGCGGTGTCGATCGCCGAGCCGCCACCCACCGCGACGATCGCGTGGAAGGGCCCCTCGGCTCGGGCGAACTCGATGGCCTCGATCAAGGACGCGTCGGTCGGCTCGACCCGGACACCGTCGTACGTCGTGACGCCCAGCCCGTGCGTGGAGATCTCCCCGGCGATCCGCTCGGGGTGCCCCGTCGCCGCGACACCCGCATCCGTGATCAGGAGCACACGACCCTCGCCGCGGGCAACCGATGTCCCGACCAGGCCCACGAGGTCATGGCCGACCTCGCTCGAGGCCCCCGACCCGAATTTCAAAGATGGCGCTGAATAGGTGAAAACCGTCTCGCTCACCCGGTCACTGTAGGAGACTGGGCGGGATTCACCTGATGGGGCAGCGCACACCCGTGTCACTGACAACGAGGGCCGCGCGCGAGGAAGCGCACCTGAGCCCGAAATACGCGCAGGCATGCACCACAAACGGTTAACACGCATTGTTACCGCTTGCTTGTTGAACGGTGTATGTCGTCCATGACTTACTACTCGTAAGACAGCTCCAGGCATTGCCCACAGACATCCACCGGGCGATGCAGGAGACATCAGGGGGGATGTACACATGTCGGTTCAGACGTCTGCGTCGCGCCCGGCGGGCAAGTCCGTCGGTGCAGCCACGCTCGGGCTCGTGGTGACACTGGCGATCTTCGTCGTCGTGTTCCTCGCGTTTCTCATCGCGCCGCTCATCCTGCTCGGACTGGCCTTCGTGGCCTTCATGATCATGCGGCCACGCTCCGAGAAGACCCGGTCCTCCGGACCGGTCGCCTCGTCGGGCACGGCGGCACACGGATTCGGAGCAGGTACCCAGTGACCACGACCATCACCCGCTCGCTGCCGCGCCTGTCGGACGGCATCGACGAGAGCCTGGCGCACGCCATCCCGGAAGGCATCTGCCGCACCTTCCGCGTGATGCCGTACAGCTACCACGAGGGACACGTCCTCGTGGCCGCCGCCGACGCGGACGACTCGATCACCGAGCACGTCGTCTCGGAGCGGCTCGACCGTCCGGTCATCCTGGTCAAGCACACCGTCAACGAGATCATCGAGGTCATCGACGAGGCCTACCCGCCCGTCGAGGCCGAGGTCGAGACCCCCGAGGCACGCCGCGCCCGGATGCAGATGGCCCAGATGCTCACCCGCAGCGGCCTGGTCACCAGTGAGCAGCTGCAGCGCGCGATGCTCGAGTACTCCCGCACCGGTGACCCCCTCGGCGACATCCTGGTCTCCCACGAGTCGATCTCCGAGGACGTCCTCGTCGCGGCCCTGTCCGAGATGCACCAGATGCAGCGCGTGGGCCTGGCCGACTTCGAGCCCGACTACGACATCTCGCGCCGGCTCCCCGAGCCGCTCGCGCGTCGACTGCAGGCGATCCCCGTCGCCGAGAGCGACGACACGCTCCTCATCGCGGTCGCTCGTCCGCTCAGCGCCGACGACGCCACGGACGTCGAGGAGGCGGTCGGTCAGCCGATCCGCCAGCTCCTCGCCAACCGCAGCGACCTCGACCAGCTCATCCAGCGCGTGCACAGCAGCTTCTACGCCGACGTGTCCACGCAGTACCTCATGGAGAACTACCCCGAGCAGTCCGCGCACGTGGTCTTCTCGCCCGTCCAGAAGGCCGTGTTCATCATGGCCGCGGTGATCATCGTGATCTGCGCCGTCATCTGGCCCGTCGGTACGGCGATCGGCCTGGTCGGCGTGGCCAGCGCGGTCTACTTCGTCGTCTCGGTCTACAAGTTCCGCCTCACCCTGCGAGCCCTGGGCACGCACCTGGAGACCGACGTCACCGACGAGGAGATCTCCGCGCTCGACGAGCGCCACCTGCCGATCTACACGATCCTGGTGCCCCTCTACAAGGAGGCCGGCATCGTGCCGCGCCTGGTGCGCGACATCAACGCGCTCGACTACCCGCGCACCCGCCTGGACGTCAAGCTCCTCTGCGAGGAGGACGACCTCGAGACGATCGACAAGATCCGCGAGCTCGCGCTCCCGCCGCACTTCCACCTCGTGGTCGTGCCGGACAGCCAGCCGAAGACGAAGCCGAAGGCCTGCAACTACGGCCTCCAGCTGTCCACCGGTGCCTTCTGCGTCATCTTCGACGCCGAGGATCGCCCCGACCCCGACCAGCTGAAGAAGGCGCTGATCGCCTTCGACGCCGTGCCGGACAACGTGGTGTGCATGCAGGGCAAGCTCAACCACTTCAACCAGGACCAGAACATGCTGACCTCCTGGTTCGCCAACGAGTACTCCATGCACTTCGAGCTGATCCTGCCCGCCATGGGCGCCTCGGAGTCGCCGATCCCGCTCGGCGGCACGTCCAACCACTTCAAGACCCAGACCCTGCGCGAGCTCGGCGCCTGGGACCCCTTCAACGTGACCGAGGACGCCGACCTCGGCATGCGGCTGCACCGCGAGGGCTACCGCACCGCCATGATCGACTCCACCACCCTGGAGGAGGCCAACTCCAACGTCGGCAACTGGATCCGCCAGCGCTCGCGCTGGAACAAGGGCTACTTCCAGACGTGGCTGGTGCACATGCGCCACCCGTTGCAGCTGCTTCGCCAGACCGGCTTCAAGGGCTTCGTGAGCTTCAACCTGACGATGGGCTCCGCCTTCGTCCTGCTGATGAACCCCATCTTCTGGGCGCTGACCACGATCTACGTGCTCACCCAGTGGGGCTTCATCGAGTCGATCTTCCCCAGCCTGGTCTTCTACGCCGCGAGCCTCATGCTCTTCGTCGGCAACTTCATCTTCATCTACCTCAACGTGGCCGGGAGCCTGCAACGCGGTGAGTTCGGACTGACCCGCACAGCGATGCTCTCCCCGCTCTACTGGGGCCTGATGAGCTACGCCGCATGGAAGGGCTTCATCCAGCTCTTCACCAACCCCTTCTACTGGGAAAAGACCGAGCACGGTCTGGACGAGGGCTGATCCGTATGACGACCGACACCACCACCAAGATCGTCAGCAATCGGGAGCGACTCTCAGGCGTCGTCCAGGCAGTCGGTCGCCGCCCCGCTGACATCGAGCGCCGCTGGTGGGAGAGCACCGCGGTCTTCGTGATCTTCACCGTCTTCTACGCCATCGTGGGCTACTGGCTCGTGGTCCAGATGCACGTCGTGGGCTTCGAGACCCTCGACCGCTTCGACCGCAGCCTGATGATCTTCCACAACGAGCCGCCCAAGCTCTCCTCCGTCGGCTTCGACTACCCGCCGCTGTCGATCCTCCTGGTCACGCCGTTCACGGTGATCCCGGCGCTCGCGCGGTCCTTGATCGTCGTCCCCGTGGTCTCGGCGATCTTCGCCGGCCTCACGATGATGTTCCTCAACACGATGATGCGCCGGGCCCAGATCGTCTTCCCGCTGCGGGCGGCGGTGCTGGCCACGCTCGGCCTCAACCCGCTCGTGGTCATGTACGCCTCGATCGGTGCCCGCAACTTCATGTGGCTCGCCTTCGTGCTCGCCGCCCTGGGCGCACTGTTCGCCTGGTACGTCACCGCCGACATCCGGTTCGTGATGATCGCCGGACTCAGCTACTCGGTCGCCGCCCTCACCGGCTACGGATCGCTGGTGTGGTTCCTGATCAGCCTGATCATGGTGGCCGCCATCCTGGCTCGTCTCGGCGCCGACGGCCGCGAGGTCGAAGGCACCACGGTCGGCTTCGCAGCCCCGACGGTCTACGTCATCGCACTCTGGTCGGCCTTCAACCTGATCCTGCTCTCGGACCCCTTCAACTGGGTGACCGAGAGCAGCGACGTGGCCTCCTCCGGCGGCCTGGACGACTTCTCCTTCACCGAGATCCTGCGCGGCACCTTCGACCTGGTCGTCTACGGCGCCCCGATCGCCATCGTGGTCCTGCCAGCCCTGATCTTCGCCGGTATCGCCCGCCGCAACGGCTTCGCGCTGTGGCTCGGACTGATGCTCGCGGTCTCGATCCTCGCTCCCGGCCTCGCCGTCGCGCTGCGCGTGACCGACTCGCCGCTGCTGATGAGCAACGCGCTCCCGATCCTGCTCGTCTCCGTGGTCGGCGCCATCTGGCTGGCTCGCTCGGCGATGTCCAGCGGCTTCATCGTGGCCGGGGCCCTGGCCGCCGGTCTGCTCGTCAGCATCCCGTGGACGTTCAGTTCGATGAGCGACTTCAAGCAGCAGAGCCTCGAGCGCGCCTTCCACGACGCCGTCTCGACCGGTGACAACCAGGAGGGTGCGCGCACCCTCGACGGCTCGATCGTCGGCTACGACAACGAGCTCGACATGGCCAACTACATCCGCGACAACATCACCGACCAGGACTCGATCCTCACCGACAACGCCTCGACGTACGCCGTCATCCTGCTGACCGGATCGCCGAGCACGTTCTTCGACCGGGTCGACCAGTCCGACGGCCCTTGGGGACGCGCGGCGCGCAACCCGGCCGCGCACGTCGAGTACATGCTGCTGTCGACCAACACCAGCAACGACCTCCTCAGCACCTTGTACCCGGAGGCAGCCATGGGCGCGGACCGCTCGCTCGAACCGGTCTACGCCAACCGGCGCTACACGCTGGTCCAGGTGCCCAACGGCTACCAGTTCGGTGACGACTCGGTCCGCACCGGCGTCGACGCGAACGGCGACGGAGTCATCTCGGACGACGAGCTGACCCTGGACCCCGACGCGGACACCTCCACCGGCACGACCGGCTCCGGCACCAGCTCCACCGATGGCGAGACCGAGGGCAGCCCCGACGTGCAGGGAGGCTACGACGGCATCGAGGGCGAAGAGGGTTCGCCCCTGACGTCCGACGCGGGTTCCGACGAGAGCACCGGCACCGATTCCGGGACCTCCCCGTGATCGAGCAGAAGCCCTCCTCGATCGGCGAGGCTCCCTCGCTCGACGCCATCGCCTCGTCGGCTGACGAGGACCGAGTGGGTCAGGTCGACTTCTCGTCGCAGCTGGGCGCCGAGGAACGTCCTTCCGAGGAGACGTCGTCCACCACCGTGGCGTTGACCAGGAGCGCCGACGAGGCGGAGGCCGAGCCCGACGCCGACGCCGAGGTGCCCGAGCAGCGCTCCTCGCCGCTCATCCTCCCGCCGGCCAAGGTCGACGAGGCCATGGCCGCCGAGGCCGCCCGGATCCGGCGCGAGGTCGCCGCAGCCCGCGGAGAGACGGTCGTCGACGAGACCGAGGACCTCCACGACGACGAGAGCGACGCCGCCGCAGGCGAGATCGACGCGTCGGCAGGGCAGGTCGACCAGGACGTCGACCAGGCCGTCGACCAGGACGGTGCCGAGGCCGCCAACGAGACCACGCCCGTGGCCGAGGACGTCGAGGCCCCGAGTGCGACCGCTGCCGCGGAGGCGGAGATCCGCGACGCCGTCGACTCGGTCGAGCAGGCCGAGTCCGCGCCCGCCGCCCGCCCGCGCTTCCGCCGTACCAAGCCCGAGCCGGTCGCTCCCCCGGCCCCCGAGCCCGCTGCCCCGCCGGTCAGCGAGCGCTTGCAGATCCAGGACGTCGCCTCCCTCGACGAGATCGCCGAGGAGGTGGCGGCCGCCGAGGCCGCCGCCGAGGAGGCGGCTGCCCGCGCGGAGGCCCGCGCCGACCAGCTGCGCCGGCAGTCCGAGGCCGCGGCAGCTGCCGAGCTCGAGGCGGCCTCGGCCGCATCGCTGGCGGCCGGCCCCGTCGAGGACATCGACGACCTGCTCGCGGACGACCCCGACGACCTGGTGCCGCCGCACCACCTCAGCGACCACCCGGCGGACACCGACACCATCGAGGCCTACGACACCGACGACGAGCTGGCCGTCGACCAGTCAGTGGCCGACGTGGCGGCCTCCGTGATCGCCTCCATGCAGGCGATCGGCGAGGCCAACGAGCGTCACCTGGAAGCTGTCGAGCTCGAGGCCGCGCGCCGGTGCGAGCTGTTGACGGCCCAGGCCGAGCTCGACGCCGAGCTCATCCGACTCCACGCGCGCCGCGAGGCGCACGCCATCATCTCGGCGGCCCGGATGCGGGCCGGCGAGGACCTGACGCCGGTCGAGACCGACCAGCTGAGCGAGATCGGCGAGACGTTCTCTCGTTTCGCCGAGTCCATCGAGACGACCATCGCCCCCGGGCCGGCGTCTCCCGACACCACTCGGAAGTCATGATCGTGAACACGAACCGACTCACCCAGACCCGTGGGCGCCGTCGCGGTGCCGCGTTCCTGGCCGCCGCCTCGCTCCTGATCGTCGCCGGCTGTGGCGGCAGCGACGACGGCGGCAACGCCGCCGACGCCGAGACCCCGGAGGCCTCGCCGAGCGCGACCGCGGAGCCGACCGACGCTCCCACCTCCGAGCCGACCACCGTCCCGGGCGCCGGAGTCACCGGCGTGACCGAGAACGCCCGCCTGCTGCCGCAGGAGAGCGTCTTCAGCGTGCTCTCTCCCTGGAACACGCTGGCCACCGGGCGGGGGATCCACCCCCGCTCGGAAGGACTGCTGGAGCTGGCCAAGATCAAGGTCGGCGTCGACCTCAACGGCAACCCCGCGCGCGAGGTCGTCGAGGAGGGTGCCTACATCAACACCCGCGCGTGGACCGGCCCCGTCGTGGCCGACGGGGACCCAACGGTCGTGCGCTGCCGCCAGGTGCAGTGTGGGGACGGCACCGAGGACATCACCCTCACCATCCCCGACGACGTCGACCCCGACCCGCGCTACGACGGCTGGTACACCGTCTTCGACACCGACGACCAGAAGGCCTACGACCTGTGGCGCGCGCGTCGCGAGGACGACGGCTCCATCAGCTACCAGTTCATGCGGCAGTGGGACCTCAACGGTCCCGGGTTCCAGAAGCCGTACGTCGTCAGCGCGCGCGGATCCGGCCTCCCGCTCTTCGGCGGGCTCATCCGCTCCGGTGAGCTCGAGCGCGGCGAGGTCAACCACGCGCTCGCGATCAGCGTGCCGGGTGCCGCAGCCGGCTCCTTCATCCAGCCCGCGTCGTCGACCGACGGCAACGGTCCGGTCACCTCGCTGCCCGAGGGTGCCCGGATCTTCCTGAAGTCCGACTTCCAGCTCCAGCGCCCGGTCGACCAGGACACTGGTCGCCCCTACAAATGGACTGCGCGTCAGCAGAAGTACGCCCGGTACCTCATCGAGACCCTCAAGACCTACGGCGCGATCGTCGTCGACCGGGCCGCCGTCCCGACGTTCTACTTCGAGCGCATCGAGGACAACGAGCGCACCCCCCTGCTGCGTGGCTACGAGCTCAACAGCATCGGGCTCGAGGACTTCAACGTCGTCGACTTCGACGGCGACGACCGGATCCAGTACCCGCCGGCCGACGAGACGGTGGACTCCACCGACCTCGAGGGCCAGGCGCCCGTGCTCACGCAAGGAGTGTCGAACTGATGCGCACCCACACCACCGCTCGCCGCAGCCTCGTGGCTGCGCTGACGCTGGCCACCGGGCTGTCGCTCGCGGCCTGCGGCAGCGACAACGGCGACGCCGCGGACGAGTCGCAGGACTCCGGCGTCTCCTCGATCAACGAGAGCGACCGCGAGGCGGCCGACACCTCCGCCACGGCGGACGAGGACGGCAACGGCACCACGACCGACGACGGCACCGTCCTGGTCGGCACCCTGCCCGATCCCGAGCCCGGCCTGATCCGGATCGACGGGGCAGAGGGCACCCTGACGCCGCGCGCCAACTCGGCGTACCTGGCCGAGAGCGGCAACCGGATCAACCAGACGTTCACCGGAGAGTCCCGAGCCTTCCAGCGCCTGTGTGTGGGCGAGATCGACCTGGTCGACTCCGCCCGCCCGATCTCCCCCGCCGAGTGGGAGCAGTGCCAGGCCCAGGGGCTGGACATCGTCCAGTTCCAGGTCGCGGCTGACGCGCTCGTCCTGGCGATCAAGAACGAGACCGACGTGGGCGGTGACTGCCTCAACACCAACCAGGTCAACGAGATCTTCCGCGTCGGCAGCACCATCAACAACTGGTCGCAGGTCGGCACCAACTTCGACGACGTGCCGCTGCGCACCGGCGGCCCGGACATCGACACCGGCGAGCTGCGCTTCTTCGGTCGCTACATCCTCAACTCGCCCGAGCCGAGCCTGAGCAACTTCGCGGGCGGCTACCGGGTCTTCCAGGACGAGGACGACACCCGCATCTTCGTGGTCGGCTCGGCCACCGACCAGCTGCGCACCAAGTTCCTGCCCAAGGTCGAGCCGCGCCGCGAGCGCTTCCGTCTGCAGCTGCAGCAGGCCTTGCGCGTGCTGGCCGACGCCCGCGCCGAGGTCAAGGTCGCCGTCGCCGAGCAGAAGAAGGGCATCCGCGACGAGCGCACCCCCGCTGCCCGCGCCGCCGACGACGAGCGCGTGCGCCAGGCCTATGCAGCCCGGGGCGAGGCCGTCACCGAGGTCAACCGGATCCGAGCGGTGTACACCCCCCTCAACAAGCGCTACCTCACGTTGAAGGCGGCGCAGGCCCGCGTCGACGCCACCAACGGGCGCCTCGGCATCTTCCGCCAGAGCTACTACGCGGTCTACGAGAACCTGCTGCGTCCCTTCGAGATCGAGGTCGCTGACGGCGACGGCCAGATGAACTGCATCTTCCCGAGCCCGCAGACCATCGTGAACGGCCAGTACCCGCTCTCGCGCCAGCTGCTGATCACCACGACGACCCGGGCACTGAAGCGTCCGGAGACCTCGGACTACCTGAAGTTCTACCTCCAGAACTCGCGCACCTTCGCCGACAGCGAGCAGGCCATCTCGCTGCCCGGCAAGGACATCCAGACCCAGGTCGCCTGGATCGACACCAAGGACTACCCCAACTTCGCCTCCGTCGACGGCGGTCCCGTCGAGGTGCAGGAGGGCTCCATGGCGGGCGATCCCGAGACGGCACCGCCGCCCGTGGAGAACCCCGCCCGATGACGCGTGCCTCTCGGGCTCGTCGATCCACGGTCGCCCTGCTCACTGCCGTCGCCCTGACCGCCGTTCTCGCGGTGGTCGGGGCTCCGGCCGTCTCGGCGCGGTCCCTGGGCGCCTCCGGCGACCCCACGGGCGACGCGGGTCGGCTGTCGGGCCACGGCGCCGAGCCGTCCATGCGGTCGAGCAGCGCCACCCCCGGCACGCGCACCAAGCGGCTGACGCTGGAGTGGAAGGGCAAGACCAAGAAGAAGCGCTACACCCGCCGCACCAAGATCCCCGGGATCGGTCGGCTCGAGCTGCGCTGCCAACCCAAGAAGGTGCACATCAGTCTGCGGGCGGGCAAGCGCGACAACGAGACCCAGCTGTGGATGGCCAAGTACGAGGACAAGAGCTACGGGCGCGCCGTGGCGGTCAAGACCGTGCGCATCTACAAGTACGCCCATGCCCGCGACAACGGCAAGGGCGGCACCGGCAACCCTCAGCGCGAGGGCCTCAACCAGGGCAACGGCGTCAACGGCGTGGAGAACTACGGCAAGGGCTACGGGCACGGCATCATCAGCCAGCGCGGCTCGCGCAACACGCCGGTCGGCGACGACGCGCTCGAGCCGGTGACGACGTTCGACGTCAACTGGTACTGGAACGACTTCGACTACCCCGTGCGCTTTCGCTACTGCAAGATCGACATGAGGCTCGTCACCACCTTCAGCCCGCGTCTCGGCCTGAACTGGCACGGCGACGCCGACGCTCGGGGCAACACCTACCAGCGCACCCGCGTGCCGGCGATCGGCCACGTCCAACTGCGCTGCAACCCCGGTCGACGGGGCAACAAGCTGGTCAGCTTCATCCCGAAGAAGAACCGGACCCGGATCTACGTCGAGACCGTCCAGGCCGAGGGCCGCGTCGAGGATCAGGTGCGCACCCGTAACCTGAAGCGGGACCGCGAGACCGGCAAGATCGGTCCGATCAAGATCCCCACCAACGGGATCATGCGGTTCTACGTGGACAAGGGCAAGAAGACCGTGCCGTTCATCTTGTCCTCCTACCAGAAGACCAACGACCCTCGAGGTCAGCGCAACACCTGCGAGATAGCGATGGGACAGTTCCCCCAGTGACATGCCCAGTGACGTGCCCAGTGCCTCGACCCTCTCGGCGACGGCGACCGACCCGGCTGGCTGCCGTGCTCAGCGCTGCCCTGCTGGGCTCGGCCGTGCTGTCGATCCTGCCCGGGACGGCAGTCGCCGCTACCGCGCTCGCCGCTGCCGCGCCGGCCGCCTCGGCGACCACCGGCCTGACCGCCGTGAAGCAGCGCACCACCAGCAAGACCCAGGTCCAGAAGGTGAAGGTCAAGTGGAAGGGGTCGCGCAAGAAGAAGCCGACCTACCAGAAGACCGCGGTGATCCCCGGTATCGGTGACCTCGACCTGGTCTGCCGGCCCAACAAGACGATGATCCGCCTCTACACCGCCAACCGGTCGCTCGAGACGCAGATGTGGTTGCAGAAGTACGAGACGAAGAACAGCCGCTACGTCGTGTCGGTCAAGACGCCCCGCGTCTACACCTACGCGCACGCCGACGACAACGGCAAGGGCGGCACCGGCTTCTACACCCATGAGGGACTCAACCAGGAGCCGGGCATCGAGAACCGGTCCCAGGACGGCTACATGTACGGCGTCATCAGCCAGCGTCCCGGCCGCCAGCAGTCCGGCACCGCGCTCGACCCGCTGCGCCCGGTGACCACGTTCGAGATGAAGTGGAACTGGAACGGCTTCGACTACGACCAGAAGTACCGCTCCTGCAAGATCAAGGGCGTCTTCACCACCCAGTTCCCCGACGAGGCTCGCACCACCCTGACGTGGCGTGGCGACGACGACACCGCGCCCACCGAGGTGACCGGCAAGATCCCCGGCATCGGCTGGCTGACCATGACGTGCCCCCACGACCTGGCCCAGGACCCCACCGTCTCGATCGACCCCTACTCCGACAACGCCTCGCTCTACATCGAGGACGTCGAGGGCGAGGGGCTGGTCGAGAACCAACGCGTCGAGACCTCCCTGCCGTACGACGCGGAGACCGGCCTGCTCGGGCCCTACCCGCTTCCCGAGAACGGCACCCTGCGGATGCAGGCGCAGAACAAGGACAACGACAGCTGGATCATGCTGTCGTCGTACTACGTGCGCAACGACGACAAGCGGCCGCAGCGCAACCTCTGCGAGCAGGCGGCCGGCTACTACGACCGCTGACCGACCTGGGGTCGGTCGGCCAGGGCGTCACGGACCAGGTCGAGCACCTCGACCGTCTCGTCCTCGATCTGGGACAGCGGCACCCAGGCGACGGCGTCGGTCGTCCCGTCCTGCTCGACCAAGGTCGCCTCGGAGCCGCTCGGAACGTCCGCGGCGTAGACGATCCCGATGGAGTGGAACTCTTCGTCGCGCCCGGACGGGGCGGTGCCGTGCAGCGCCACGTCGCCCACGGTGAGGAGCTCGCCGACGACGGCGTCCAGGCCGGTCTCCTCCTGCACCTCACGCACGAGAGCGTCCACGGGGGCCTCCCCCTGCTCGACGCCCCCGCCCGGCAACGACCAGAGCCCGGTGTGGAACCCCTGCGCCGAGATCCGGGTCAGCAGCACCGCCGGGTCCGGACCGCCGCGGGTGATCAACGCGTAGGCCGCCACCCGCTGGAAGGGGTGCGGACGGTAGCCGTCCAAGGCCTCCTTGACCAGGGAGACGGTGGGGAGCGAACCGTCGACGACGGCCGCCACGGGGTGCCAGGCGGCCTCGATGGTGGAGCCGTCCACCTCCACCACGTGGGGCTCCGGGGAGTCGAGCGGCACCCAGCCGTCGTAGACGATGCGCAACGAATGTGCGTCGACCCGCCGCCCCCGGCGCCACGTGTCGGGCAGGTGCAGCGAGAACGTGCGCGCCGTCTGGCCGACCGTCACCGACAGCCCGGTCTCCTCGTGCACCTCGCGGACCACGGCGTCACGCGGGTCCTCGCCGTGGTCGAGACCGCCACCGGGCAGGGTCCACAGCTCGTGGCGCGAGACCTTCGGCGCCAGCCGGCTGAGCAGGATCAGGCCGTCGCGGACGATGACGGCGTACGCCGCCACCCGCTGCACCTGTTGAGCCATGTCCCCAACGCTATCCAACGCTACTGAGCCGGCCCCCACGTCGGGGTCACCGCGCTGCCCGGCATCCGGTCCAGCACGAAGGAGGCGGTGCGCTCGACCGCGTCACCGCCCAGGTGGCGGGGATACCAGGGGGCGTACTCGCCGGGCCTCGGTCGATGCTCCGGCAGCCGCTGCAGCTCCTCCTGGACGGCGTGGAGCCGCTCCCCCACCAGCCGGGTCGTGGCGACCAGGTCGGCGTCGGGGGCGACGTGGATCGGTGCCCCGACACGCACGTCGATGGTGCGCCCGCGCGTGATGAGAGGTCGCGGGAACGGCGCGTCGAGTGACCGCTTCTGGCCCCAGAGACGGTTGCCACCCCAGACATTCACCGGGAGCAGCGGCGCGCCGGTCTCGCGGGCCAGCGCCACCGCACCCGGCATCAGCGAGCGCACGACGTACGCCGCCGAGATCCCCGCCTCGGGAAAGACGCAGACGACCTGGTCGTCGGCCAGCAGGTTCCGGGCACGGAGGTAGGCGGCCGCCGGAGCCTCCCGGTCGACGGGCACGTGCCGCATCGCGTCCATCGCCCGACCCACAGCGGGGTTGCCCCACACGTCGGCGCGGCAGAGGAACCTCACGAGCCTCCCGGTGGAGAGCAGCGCGTCGCCCACGAACAGGAAGTCCGGAAAAGAGACGTGGGCGCTGGCGAGCACCACTGGTCCGGAGCGGGGCAGGTGCTCGACGCCACGGGAGCGGACGGTGAGGCCGATGGAGGCGAAGGCCACCTTCCCGGCGGCGATCGCGCCCAGGTAGACGGGCTCGCGCAGCGCTGCGAGCCTCACGCGCAGTCGCGCATCAGGAGAACGGTGGTCGGTGGTCCCGAGCAAGCGAGCGTCGACCCGCCCAGCGCCACACCCGAGCGGAGCGGTCCCGGTCCTCGTCGGTCACCAGGTTGCCCATCCAGCGCAGGGCCAGCGTCATCATCAGGTCCGAACGCATCCCCACCGGGCCCAGAGCAGGCAACAGCCGGGGCACCGTCACGAGACCGGCCAGGCGACGGGCGATCGAGAACGACTCACCGTAGTGGCGGCGCAGCATCGCGGGCCAGGCGGAGGCCAGCTGGCCGTCCTCGCCGCGCTCGACCAGCATCTCGACGAGCAGCCGGCCCGTCTCGAGGCCGTAGTCGATGCCCTCACCGTTGAGCGGGTTGACGCAGCCCGCGGCGTCCCCGATGAGCGCCCAGTTGGGGCCGGCCACGTTACTGACGGCCCCGCCCATGGGCAGCAGCGCCGACGTCGGCGCCCTCAGGTCGCCGGAAAGCGCGAACTCGTCTCGGCGCTGGTCGGCGTAGAAGGACATCAGGGGCTTGATCGCGATGTTGGCCGGCCGCGCGGCGGTGGCGAGGGTCCCGACGCCGACGTTCACCTCGCCGGTGCCGAGGGGGAAGATCCAGCCGTACCCCGAGAGGATCTCGCCGTCCTCACCGCGGAGCTCGAGGTGGGAGCTGATCCAGGGGTCGTCCGAGCGCTCCGAGGCGACGTAGGACCGGCCCGCGACGCCGTAGACCGTGTCCCGGTGCCACTCACGGCCCAGGACCTTGCCGAGCGGCGAACGGACCCCGTCGGCCACCACGAGGCGGCGACACGCGATGTCGAAGGTCTCCTCGCCCTGGCGGAAGACCACCGCGGAGACCCGCTCACCGTCACGTCGTACGTCGACGGCGCGGGCGCCGTCGACGGCCGCGGCGCCGCTCTTGATCGCGGTGGTGCGCAGGTGGTCGTCGAGCTCGGTGCGAGCCACCGCACTTCCCCAGTCCGGCAGGGAGCCGCCCGGCCAGCGCAGGTGCAGCGTCTGGCCGAAGCCGTGGGCGCGCAGGCCCTGGTTGACGGTGTGGGCCCGCAGCCAGTCCTCCAGCCCCAGTCGGGAGAGCTCCTCCACCGCTCGCGGCGTGAGACCGTCGCCGCAGGTCTTGTCGCGCGGGAAGACCGCGGCATCGGCCAGCACGACGTCCAGGCCAGCCCGCGCAGCCCAGGACGCGGCCGCGGAGCCGGCCGGTCCCGCACCGACCACCAGGACGTCGGTGGCTGCCGGGCGTGAGGTCATGCGGGCATTCTCTCAGTCTCCGCCCCACTCCACCGGGTGAGGGTGGACCTCGCCTCAGCGGAGCACCTGCACGGAGCGCAGGAAGGCCACCTGGTCCGCCGCGATCGCGTCCTGAGCCCCGCCCTGGAACGGGGTCCAGTGGTCGTGCTCGGCGTACCGCGCGACGGACGAGGCCGGCGCCCGCCGAGCCGCCTCCTCGATGGAGGGGCCGTGCACGCTGATGTCGCGACCCCCGATGCCGAACCACACCGGGCAGGACAGCGCGCCCGCCTGCCGGTAGGGCCGGTGCGTCACGATCGAGGCGAACAGGGCCGGCGACACCTCGTTGCGCCACGGCGATCCCTTCGGGACCACCGCGGAGAAGCCCGCGGCCTCGCCCTCGAGCGCCATGGCACCCAGGTGGCCCGGCTCGGCGGTCACCGGGATGGTGACCTTGGACCCGGCCAACGCGCGCATCGCGAGGCCCACGATCCGAGCGGTCGTGGCGGGCCGTCCCGACAGTGCCCTGCGCCACCCGTCGAGGAACGGCGCCAGCGCGAGCACGGCGTCGATCGACGGGTCCGCCAAGGCTGTCTGCAGCGCGTGCCCACCACTCATCGAGAAGCCCCACAGCACCACATGGTGAGCACCGTGGCCGCGCACGTGATCGACTGCCTGCCGCCAGTCCTCGCGCTGCTCCCCCAGCCGCACCCGCTGCCGCGGAGCCCCGCCGGAGTCACCGAGGAACCGGTGGTCGAAGACCAGCACGTCGGCCCCCGCCGCAGCGAACGCCTCCGCGAACGGCGCCAACCCGTCGTGGCGCGTCAAGGAGAACCCGTGCGCCATCACCACCCACGTCCCCGACGACACCCCGACCGCTGGATAGTGCCACGCGGCAACGTGCTCCCCGCCCGACTCGAAGTCCAGGTCACGACGCTCCACACCACTCATGCCCCCAACCTAGAGCGAGTTGGGCCCGCAGGGCCGTCCCCGCCCCTGCCCGACGAAGGGCCCACCGTCCCCTCTGGCCCGCCAGGGCCGGAAAATGGCAGGAACCCCCGCCCGAAGGGCGGGGGTTCCTCACACGTGATGCGCGAGCGTCAGCTCTGGTACGACCCGAAGTCGAAGTCGTCCAGCGCCACGGCCTGACCCGAGCCGGCGTTGCCGAACTCGTAGTCGTAGGAGTCGTAGCCGGTCACGGAGTACGCCGCGGCGCGGGCCTCCTCGGTCGGCTCGACCCGGATGTTGCGGTAGCGCTCCAGACCGGTACCGGCCGGGATCAGCTTTCCGATGATCACGTTCTCCTTCAGCCCGCGCAGGCTGTCGGAGCGACCGTGGATCGCGGCGTCGGTGAGCACCCGGGTGGTCTCCTGGAAGGAGGCCGCCGAGAGCCAGGACTCGGTCGCGAGCGAGGCCTTGGTGATGCCCATCAGGACCGGACGCCCCGAGGCCGGGGTGGAGCCCTCGGAGACGACGCGACGGTTCTCGGCCTCGAACAGCACCCGGTCGACCAGGTCGGAGGGGAGCAGGTTCGTCTCGCCCGACTCGATGACCGTGACCCGACGCAGCATCTGGCGCACGATGATCTCGATGTGCTTGTCGTGGATCGACACACCCTGCGACCGGTAGACGTTCTGGACCTCGTCGACCAGGTGCTCCTGCGCCTTGCGGACGCCGAGGATCCGCAGGACGTCCTGCGGGTCGGGGGTACCGACGATCAGGGGCTGACCGACCTCGATGTGCTCGCCGTCGGAGACGAGCAGACGCGAGCGCTTGGAGACCGGGTACTCCTGGACCTCGGAGCCGTCGTCGGGCGTGACCAGGACCTTGCGAGCCTTGTCGGAGTCCTCGATCTCGACGCGACCGGCCGCCTCGGCGATCGGCGTACGACCCTTGGGCGAGCGGGCCTCGAAGAGCTCGACCACACGGGGCAGACCCTGCGTGATGTCGCTCGCAGAGGCCGAACCACCGGTGTGGAACGTACGCATCGTCAGCTGCGTGCCGGGCTCACCGATCGACTGGGCGGCGATGATGCCGACCGCCTCACCGATGTCGACGAGCTTGCCGGTGGCCAGCGAACGGCCGTAGCACTTGGCGCACGTACCAGTCTTGGCGTCACAGGTCAGGACCGAGCGGACCTTGACGGTCGGGATCCCGGCCGCGATCAGCTCACCGATCTTGACGTCGCCCAGGTCTCCGCCGGCCTCGACCAGCGTCTCGCCGGTCTCGGGGTGGGTGACCTCGCTGGCCGCCGAACGGGCGTAGGCGGCGGTCTCGGCGTTGTCGTCCTTGCGGACCACACCGTCCTCGCCCACGACACCGATGACCTTCGGCAGACCGCGCTCGGTGCCACAGTCGTCCTCACGGATGATGACATCCTGCGACACGTCGACGAGACGACGCGTCAGGTAGCCCGAGTCGGCCGTACGCAGCGCCGTGTCGGCCAGACCCTTGCGGGCACCGTGCGTGGCGATGAAGTACTCCAGGACCGTCAGGCCCTCACGGAAGTTGGACTTGATCGGCCGCGGGATGATCTCGCCCTTGGGGTTGGCCACCAGTCCACGCATGGCCGCTACCTGACGGATCTGGTTCATGTTTCCGGAGGCACCGGAGTCGACCATCATGTAGATCGGGTTGGACCGGTCGAAGTTCTTCTCCATGGCCTCACCGACCTTCGAGGCGGCCTCGGTCCAGATCTCGATGAGCTCCTGGCGACGCTCGTCGTCGGTGACCAGGCCACGCTCGAACTGCTTCTGCACCTTCGCGGCCTGAGCCTCGTAGCTGCTGAGGATCTCGACCTTGTCGGCCGGCGTGGTCACGTCATCGATCGACACCGTGACACCCGAGCGGGTCGCCCACTGGAAGCCGGCGTCCTTGAGAGCGTCGAGCGAGGCAGCGACCTCCACCTTGGTGTAGCGCTCGGCGAGATCGTTGACGATGGCACCGAGGGCCTTCTTGCCCACCTCGTAGTTCACGAAGGGGTAGTCGGCCGGCAGGGTCTCGTTGAACAGCGCGCGACCCAGCGTGGTCTCCACGGTGAGGGTCTGCAGCTCCTCGCGCTCGCCGCCCTCGCCGAGCGGGGGCACGATGTCGGCGAGACGGATCTTGACCTTGCTCTGCACCGTGATCTCACCGCGGTCGAAGGCCATGATGGCCTCCGCCGGCGAGGAGAAGGCGCGTCCCTCCCCCGGCTGTGCCTCACGGTCGGTGGTGAGGAAGAACAGCCCGATGATCATGTCCTGGGTCGGCATGGTGACCGGACGGCCGTCGGAGGGCTTGAGGATGTTGTTGGTCGAGAGCATCAGGATCCGCGCCTCGGCCTGGGCCTCGGCCGACAGCGGCAGGTGCACCGCCATCTGGTCGCCGTCGAAGTCGGCGTTGAACGCCGTGCAGACGAGCGGGTGGATCTGGATGGCCTTGCCCTCGATCAGCTGGGGCTCGAAGGCCTGGATGCCGAGACGGTGCAGCGTGGGTGCACGGTTGAGCAGCACCGGGTGCTCGGTGATGACCTCTTCGAGCACGTCCCAGACCTCGGGACGCACGGCCCGCTCGACCATCCGCTTGGCGGACTTGATGTTCTGCGCGTGCGAGAGGTCCACGAGACGCTTCATGACGAACGGCTTGAAGAGCTCGATCGCCATGTTCTTCGGCAGACCGCACTGGTGCAGCTTGAGCTGCGGGCCGGAGACGATGACCGAACGCCCCGAGTAGTCGACGCGCTTGCCGAGGAGGTTCTGGCGGAAGCGACCCTGCTTGCCCTTGAGCATGTCGGAGAGCGACTTGAGCGGGCGGTTGCCCGGGCCGGTCACGGGACGACCACGACGACCGTTGTCGAACAGCGAGTCGACGGCCTCCTGGAGCATCCGCTTCTCGTTGTTGACGATGATCTCGGGGGCACCGAGGTCCAGCAGCCGCTTGAGGCGGTTGTTGCGGTTGATCACCCGGCGGTAGAGGTCGTTCAGGTCCGAGGTGGCGAAACGACCACCGTCGAGCTGGACCATGGGGCGCAGGTCCGGCGGGATGACCGGAACGGCATCGAGGACCATGCCCTCGGGGCGGTTGCCGGTCTTGCGGAACGCGTCGACGACCTTGAGTCGCTTGAGGGCGCGGACCTTCTTCTGGCCCTTGCCGTTGGCGATGGTCTCGCGCAACGACTCGACCTCGGCCTCGATGTCGAAGCCCTGCAGGCGCTTCTGGATCGCCGTGGCGCCCATGTGGCCCTCGAAGTACTTGCCGAACCAGTTCTTCATCTCGCGGTAGAGGAGCTCGTCGCCCATCAGGTCCTGGATCTTCAGGGACTTGAAGGTGTTCCACACCTCGTCGAGGCGGTCGATCTCGCGCTGCGCCCGGTCTCGCAGCTGCTTCATCTCGCGCTCGGCACCGTCGCGGACCTTGCGGCGCGCGTCGGCCTTGGCACCCTCGGCCTCGAGGGCTGCCATGTCCTCCTCGAGCTTCTTGGTGCGGTCCTCGATGGAGGTGTCGCGGCGCTTCTCGAGCATCTCGCGCTGCTGGACGACCTTCGCCTCCAACGAGGACAGGTCGCGGTGACGCGCGTCCTCGTCGACGGAGGTGATCATGTAGGCCGCGAAGTAGATGACCTTCTCCAGGTCCTTCGGGGCCAGGTCCAGCAGGTAGCCCAGTCGCGACGGGACGCCCTTGAAGTACCAGATGTGCGTCACGGGAGCGGCGAGCTCGATGTGGCCCATCCGCTCGCGACGCACCTTGGAACGGGTCACCTCGACGCCGCAGCGCTCACAGATGATGCCCTTGAAGCGCACGCGCTTGTACTTGCCGCAGTAGCACTCCCAGTCCCGGGTGGGACCGAAGATCTTCTCGCAGAAGAGTCCGTCGCGCTCGGGCTTGAGCGTGCGGTAGTTGATGGTTTCCGGCTTCTTGACCTCGCCGTGGCTCCACCCGCGGATGTCCTCCGCGGTGGCCAGGCCGATCTGAAGCTGGTCGAAGAAGTTCACGTCGAGCACGATGGCTACAACCCTTCGCTTTCCTTGGTTCTTAAGCGCTGATGTAAGAGAGGGACCGAGGCGGCAGGTACGCCGGCGAGCCGGCGTACCTGCGCGGTCTCAGACTTCTTCGACCGACGACGGCTCGCGGCGGGAGAGGTCGATGCCGAGCTCCTCGGCAGCGCGGAAGACGTCCTCCTCCGCGTCGCGCATCTCGATGGCCGTGCCGTCCTGGGACAGCACCTCCACGTTGAGGCACAGCGACTGCATCTCCTTGACGAGCACCTTGAACGACTCGGGGATCCCGGAGTCGGGGATGTTCTCGCCCTTGACGATCGCCTCGTAGACCTTCACCCGACCGGGCACGTCGTCGGACTTGATCGTCAGCAGCTCCTGCAGGGCGTAGGCGGCACCGTAGGCCTCCATCGCCCAGACCTCCATCTCGCCGAACCGCTGGCCACCGAACTGGGCCTTACCGCCCAGGGGCTGCTGCGTGATCATCGAGTAGGGGCCGGTCGAGCGCGCGTGGATCTTGTCGTCGACGAGGTGGTGGAGCTTGAGGATGTACATGTAGCCCACCGAGACCGGGTCCGAGAACGGCTCACCGGAACGCCCGTCGAACAGGTTGGCCTTGCCGGTCTCGTCGATCATCCGCACGCCGTCGCGGTTGGGGATCGTCGAGCCCAGCAGGCCGGTGATCTCGTCCTCCTGCGCTCCGTCGAAGACAGGAGTGGCGACCTTGGAGTTGCCCTCCGCCTTGTCGGCGTGGATCTTGATCAGGCGCTGCTTCCAGTCGGCACTGTCCTTGTCCTCGGAGAGGTCGAGGTCCCAGCCCTGCTTGGCCAGCCACCCGAGGTGGAGCTCCAGGATCTGGCCGATGTTCATCCGGCGCGGCACACCGAGCGGGTTGAGCACCACGTCGACGGGGGTCCCGTCCTCCATGAACGGCATGTCCTCGACCGGCAGGATCTTGGCGATCACGCCCTTGTTGCCGTGACGACCGGCGAGCTTGTCACCGACCGAGATCTTGCGCTTCTGGGCGACGTAGACGCGGACCAGCTGGTTGACGCCCGGGGGCAGCTCGTCGCCGTCCTCGCGGTCGAAGACCCGCACGCCGATGACCGTGCCGGACTCACCGTGCGGCACCTTCATCGAGGTGTCGCGCACCTCGCGCGCCTTCTCCCCGAAGATCGCGCGCAGCAGGCGCTCCTCCGGGGTCAGCTCGGTCTCGCCCTTGGGCGTGACCTTGCCGACGAGGATGTCACCGGTCGTGACCTCGGCGCCGATGCGGATGATCCCGCGCTCGTCGAGGTCGGCGAGCATCTCCTCGGAGACGTTGGGGATGTCGCGGGTGATCTCCTCCGGCCCCAGCTTGGTGTCGCGGGCGTCGACCTCGTGCTCCTCGATGTGGATCGAGGTGAGGACGTCCTCCTGCACCAGGCGCTGGCTGAGGATGATCGCGTCCTCGTAGTTGTGGCCCTGCCACGGCATGAACGCGACGAGCAGGTTGGTGCCCAGCGCCATCTCGCCGTCGTCGGTGCAGGGGCCGTCGGCGATCGGCGAGCCGACCTCGAGGCGGTCGCCCTCGGCGACCAGCGGACGCTGGTTGATGCACGTGCCCTGGTTGGAGCGGCGGAACTTGTGCAGCTTGTAGGTCGAGTAGGTGCCGTCGTCGTTCATCGTCTCGACCATGTCGGCCGAGACCTCCTTGACGACCCCGGCCTTCTCGGAGGTCAGCACGTCGCCGGCGTCGACCGCGGCGCGGTACTCGATGCCGGTGCCGACGAAGGGCGAGTCGCTCTTGATGAGCGGCACGGCCTGACGCTGCATGTTGGCGCCCATCAGCGCACGGTTGGCGTCGTCGTGCTCGAGGAACGGGATCAGCGCGGTGGCGACCGAGACCATCTGGCGCGGCGAGACGTCCATGTAGTCGACCTCGCCGGCCAGCAGCTCGGAGACCTCACCGTCGCGCTGGCGGACCAGGACGCGCTCGTTGACGAAGGTGTTGTTGTCGTCGAGCAGGGCGTTGGCCTGCGCGATGACGTATCGGTCCTCGTCGTCGGCCGTCAGGTAGTCGATCTTGTCGGTGACGGTGCCGTTCTCGACCTTGCGGTAGGGCGTCTCGACGAACCCGAAGGGGTTGATCCGGCCGTAGGAGGCCAGCGAGCCGATCAGGCCGATGTTGGGGCCCTCGGGGGTCTCGATCGGGCACATCCGACCGTAGTGCGACGGGTGGACGTCACGGACCTCCATGCCGGCGCGGTCACGGGACAGACCACCGGGGCCGAGGGCCGAGAGACGACGCTTGTGCGTCAGCCCGGCGATCGGGTTGGTCTGGTCCATGAACTGGCTCAGCTGAGAGGTGCCGAAGAACTCCTTGAGCGCAGCGACGACGGGGCGGATGTTGATCAGCGACTGCGGCGTGATCGCCTCGACGTCCTGGGTCGTCATCCGCTCGCGCACCACTCGCTCCATCCGGGCCAGGCCGGTGCGGAGCTGGTTCTGGATGAGCTCGCCGACCGTGCGCATCCGGCGGTTGCCGAAGTGGTCGATGTCGTCGGGGCTCACGTCGATCACGCCCTGGGGCGCCTCGACCTCCTCGCGGCCGTCGTGCAGGACCACGATGTAGCGGATCGCGGCGACGACGTCGGAGATCGTCAGCGTCTGCTGGTCGAAGGCCTGGACCAGACCGAGCTTCTTGTTGATCTTGTAGCGACCGACCTTGGCGAGGTCGTAGCGCTTGGGGTTGAAGTAGTAGTTCTTCAACAGCGTCAGCGCGGCCTCACGCGTGGGCGGCTCGCCCGGGCGCAGCTTGCGGTAGATGTCGAGCAGCGCGTCGTCGGGACCCTGGGTGTGGTCCTTCTCCTCGGTGAGCTGGATCGACTCGAACTGCCGCAGCTCCTCCATGACGGCCTCGTAGTCGTACTCCTCGCCGATGTCCTCGGCGACGGCCTGCAGGGCCTTGAGCAGGACGGTGATGTTCTGCTTGCGCTTGCGGTCGAGACGGACGCCGACCAGGTCGCGCTTGTCGACCTCGAACTCCAGCCAGGCACCGCGCGAGGGGATCATCCGCGCCGTGTAGATGTCCTTGTCGGACGTCTTGTCGGCGTTGCGCTCGAAGTAGACGCCCGGACTGCGGACCAGCTGGGAGACCACGACGCGCTCGGTGCCGTTGATCACGAAGGTGCCCTTGGGCGTCATGAGCGGGAAGTCGCCCATGAAGACCGTCTGGCCCTTGATCTCGCCGGTGTCGTTGTTGGTGAACTCCGCCGAGACGTAGAGCGGAGCGGAGTAGGTGAAGTCCTTCTCCTTGCACTCGTCGACGGTGTACTTCGGGTCGTAGAAGACCGGGTTCTCGAACGAGAGCGACATCGTCTCGGAGAAGTCCTCGATCGGCGAGATCTCCTCGAAGATCTCGGTCAGACCCGACTTGCTCGAGACGTCCTCGCCGTTGGCGAGGCGACGCTCGACGACGGCGTTCCACTTCTCGTTGCCGACCAGCCAGTCGAAGCTGTCGGTCTGAAGAGCGAGGAGCTGGGGAACCTCGAGAGGCTCGTCGATCTTCGCGAAGCTGATCCGGCGCGAAGCCGAAACGCTGATGGGGCCCGTGGAGCGGGTTGGGCGATTACTTGCAGAGGTGCTGCGCGCGGCCAAGAGACGTCCTTCGACAGAAACGCTGGTGGAGAGCGCCGGACCACCACAGCATCAGCCACCGGGCAGGCTGATGAGTATCTGAGGGCAGGCGCAAAGCGCCACGTTACAGGACATCGAGGCGCGACTCAATACCAGCGCACGTCCGTTGCTTCCCGGAGACGATCGTTGCGATGATGATGAACCCGGCACGCCCCCAGGTCAAGCACCTGCGTAGCCCTACCCGCCGGTAGCACCACCCACCGAACCCTGTCTCAGGACTCGCAGGTGCCGCCGGAGCCGGCGATGAGGCAGTCGACGAGCCACTCGCCGCCGATGTCGCGCATCCGCACCGTGGCCTGGTCCTTGTAGATCACCGGTGTGGTCTGCTGCTTGTTGGTCGTCGGCCGATTGACGAAGAGCAGCACGTCGACGAGGTCCTCGCCGGTGCGCACGATGCCGGACTCCAGCACCTCGACCGAGACCACCGTCTCGGTGCTCGGGGCGTTGACCGCCACCACGGCCTCGAAGAGCTGCTCGTACTCTCCGGCGTACTCCGGCGTCATGTAGCTGATCGCGGCCTGCTTGTCCTGCTCGAGCTGGCGGTAGTCGTAGGAGAGCACCGGGACGATCGCTGCCTCGGCTGCTGCCCGGGCAGCAGCGACCTCGCGCGCATCGGGCAGCCCGTCGGAGGCCGTGTCGCTCGTGGAGCTCGAGGAGCTCGAGGAGCCTCCTGCGACCAAGGAGATGACCGTGGCGACCAGGAGCAGCACGGCGAGCAGCCCGAGCAGCCCGGTGGTCACCGGTCCGGGACCGCGACTCGCGCGCTGGAGCACCACGCCTTCCTCGGCGACGGGCTCGTCGGTGGCGAGCGGCGCCCGCGCCGGAGCCTGCGAGTTCACGCCCACCGCGGGAGTCCCGACCTCCACCTCCGAGTCCAGCTCCGAGTCCAGTTCTGCGTCGGCCGCGGCGTCGGCGGCCAGTGCCCGATCATGTTCGGCGCGTCGCTCCTCGTCGAGCAGCACCTCGGCCGCCTTGTTGAGCAGTCGGAAGCGACGATCGGTCGGGTCGAGGTCGGCGACCCCGGCCTTCCAGGCGGCGCGGATCTCGGAGACGGACGCGTCGGGCGCCACCTCGAGCACGTCGTACCAGCTGGGGGTCACGAGCCGCTCCCCTGCTGCTGGTCGGTCCCGGTCCCCGGCTCGTCCGTCGAGGACGGGTCCGGCACGTCGGTCGGCTCGAGGGGGGCCTCGGGGTCGATGATCTCCCCGGTCAGCGGTGCGAAGTCGTCGACGAGCCAGGCGTCGTCGGTCCTGATGAGCTGCACGGTGAAGCGGAACGGCTGCGGTTCGTACTCGACCCGGTCGCCGTCCTCGGCCTGCGCGCTGCTGTCGGGGTAGCTGCCGGTGATGACGCCGCCGACCAGGACGGTTGCGCTGTCCTGGTCGGCCGACTCGACGCCGCTGCCGTAGAGCTCGACGCCGCGGGCGTAGCCCGCCTGGGAGACCGACTGCTCGGCCAGCGTGAGGTTCTCGTCGAAGGACACCGCGAACTTGGACGTGATCACCTCGCGCACCCCGTCGGCGTACGCAGGCAGCTTGTTGTCCTCGTCCAGGTCCTCCGGACCGTAGGTGTTGACTCGCAGCACGAACTGGTTGGCCTGGCTCATCAGCTCGTCGCGTAGCGCCTGGTCGTCGCCGGCGGAGGCTGCTGCGTCGTCGGAGCCGGAGAAGACCTGGCCGACGCGGTCGCCCGCTGAGGACGACCCGTCAGTGTCGGAGACGAAGCGGTAGACCAGCACGCCCAGGCACACCACCACGACGACCACGAAGACGGCCGTCAGGATCGGGTAGATGGAGGTGGCGCTCCCCGGCGAGTCCGGTGAGGAGGTGCCGTCGACGACTAGCTCGCCGTCATCGGCTGGATGTACAGCCACTTCCATGAGTCCTTTCCGAGCGTTGCCGGCGCAACGGTACCCGGCGAGGACAACGCGGCGTCGGGCTTGCCCCAGCTGAGCTCACCGGTCTCCGGGTCGTAGGCGGCCACGACGTCGTCACCGTCGAGCGAGGTGGCGGCGCGCGGGAGGTTCTGCGAGCCGCGTGCGTTGCTCTGGGCGGGCGGCTCGGCACAGCGCGCGTCCTCGTCCATCGGCTCTCGCGACCCGTCGGTGGGAGGCCGTCGCTCGTCGGGGTCGTAGCCCTCGAGGCAGACGGGGGTGTCGGTGATGATCATGCCGAAGTGGGCGTCGTACAGGCCGGTGTCCTTCGACTTGGAGACGACCGTGAAGCCGCCCTCCACCACGTAGGGGTAGATCACGAGCACCTGCTGCAGACCCGGGAGGTTGTCCACGACGATCTCGCCGGTCGTGACCAGGTTGTTGAGCAGCGAGCCGAGCTCGACCCGGTTGTCCTCGATGAATCCGCGCAGCTGGTTGACCGCGAACGACCCGTCGTCGATGACCTTGCGCAGGTCGGGGTCGGCATCGACGAGGCTGCCGCTGAACTTCGAGAGCTGGTCGGCGAACGTCCGGAACGAGCTCTCCGAGGCGAGCTGGCCGTTGAGGACGATGTTGCCGTCGCGAATCAGTCGCTGGGTGACCTCGAAGTTGCGGTCGGCCTCCATGACGAAGGAGCTGCCGGTGTCGAGGATCGTCTGCAGGTCATCGCCGGTGCCGCCGAACGCCTCACCGAGCGCGTCGACCGTGGTGCGCAGCGCGTCCCTGTCCACCGAGCTGACGGTGTCGGACAGGTTGGTCAGGAGCTGGTCGGTCTGGATCGGGATCTCGGTGAGCTCGCGCGGGATCTCGGACTCGTCCTCCAGGAAGGGGCCGTCGTCGGTCTGCGGCTGGAGCTCGACGTACTGCTCCCCCACGGCCGAGCGGTTGCCCACCAGCGCCTTGGAGTTGGTCGGGATCTGGTCCCACTCGTTCTGGATGGCGAGGTAGACGTCGACCCCGTCCGCGGTCAGGACCAGCTTGTCGACGGTGCCGATGCCGACTCCTCGGTAGGTGACCTCGCCGCCGGCGAAGATGCCACCGGAGTCGGCGAAGTGGGCCTGGACGAGATAGGCGTCGTCACGTACCAGCCGGTCGAGACGGGCGTAGCGCGCCCCGACGAAGCTGACGCCGAGCAGCGTGATCACCACGAAGGCGATGAGCTGGAGACGGGTACGGCGGGTGATCATCGCAGCACCATCCCCGGGGTCAGCAGGCTGGTCAGACCGGGATCGAACATCCGCATCAGCTCTCCGTAGGTGGCGCCGCCCTGGCCGAGCCGGGCGACCGGCTGCGGCGAGTCGACCTGCTCCGAGGTGCCCGTGCGGTTGAGCAGGCCACCCAGACCGCCCCCGAGGTCGGGGAGCCCGGGCAGGCCCGGCAGGTCGGGCAGTGGCAGACCCCCGCCACCGCCACCGCCGCCACCGCCGCTGGGGCAGAGCACCGGCAGCGGGAGGTTGACGCTGTCGCAGACGACCTCGATCAGGTCTCCGGGCAGGCCGGAGCAGTTCGCGACCGACGGGTCGTTGACGCACTCGGCGAGGGCGTCCTGCGCGTCGGCACACAGGTTGGGGAGGTCGATGATCTCGTCCAGCGGCAGGTCGTCAGGGATCTCCTCGAGCGGGAAGCACGGGATGCCCGGGATGTCGGGGAGATCGGTGAAGTCCAGGTCCAGACGGACCGACAGGTTGGTGTAGTCACCCATCTGCAGGTTGCGAGCGACCTGCGGGTCGCGACCGACCACCTCGTCCACGAAGGGATAGGTCAGGATGACGCTGAACGAGTCGACGAGGGAGTCCCCGGCGTTGGCGAGCTGGGTCAGCAGCGGCTGCAGCTGACGCAGCGACTCGACCGTGACGTCCTTGGACCGATTGATGACCCGGACCCCGACGTCGCTGAGTCGGTCGAGGGCCTGGAGCATGTCGACGAGCCCGTCGCGCTGGCGATCGAGCGAGCGCAGCGACGCAGGCAGCTCGTCGAGTGCCTGGTCGATGCTGTCCTGCTGGGCCCGGACGCCGAGCGCGAGGCGGTTGAGCGACTCGATGGCGTCGACGATGTCGGCCTTGTTCGCATCCAGCTGACCCATGAAGGTGTCGACCTGGCGCAGCAGGGAGCGCGCCGACTCCTCGCGACCGTCCAGGGCGAGGTTGATCTCCTGGGCGATCGTGCGCAGCTGCGGGAGGCCGCCGCCGTTGAGCAGCAGGCTCAGCGCGCCGAGGACCTCCTCGACGTCCGGGTTGGCGCCGGTGCGCTCGAGCGGGATCTCGTCGGCATCGGCGAGCGTACCGACCGGCTCCTCCGCGGTAGGAGCCGCGAGCGAGACGAACTTCTCGCCGAGCAGGCTCGTCTGACGGATCGTGGCGATCGTGTTGGACGGCAGCTGGGTGTCGTTGCGCAGCTCCAGCGTCACCGTCGCGGTCTGGCCGGACAGCTCCACGTCGGTCACCTGGCCCACCGAGATGTCGTTGACCTTGACCGAGGACTGCGGGACGAGGTCGAGCACGTCCTCGAACTCGACCTCGACCGAGATCGGGTCGTCCCCGACGTCCGCGCCGCCGGGGAGCGGGAGGGAGTAGACGTCCGCGTCGCAGGCGCTGAGTCCCACGGCGCCGACGACGCCGACGACCAGGACCCGCAGTCCCCGCGTGAAGGTGGTCCTCATCGCGCCGCCACCTCCGCCAGTCCACCGAGCGTCGGGTCGAACGCGTCTCCGAACGACGACCCCGTCCCCGGCCCGAAGGCTGCGGTGCGGGGAAGCGGCAAGGACTGGATCAGGTCGCACGTGGAGCCGTCCGGGTCGTTGGCACTCACCAGGGCGCACAGCACGGCCGACGGGTTGTCCTCGATCTCGGTCACCAGGTTCCCGATGTTCGCGTTGGTGTCCAAGGTGCCTGCGTCCGGGTTGTAGGTGAGCGCGAGGTTGTTCAGCGCCAGCGGAGCGATCTTGAGCGTCTCGGCGAAGTTGTCGCGCTGCTTGACGAACACCTTGACCACGCGGTTGAGCCCGCGGATGTTCTGGGTGAGGGCAGTGCGGTTCTCCTGCACGAATCCCCCCACCTCGTCGAGCGCCACGGCCAGGTTCTTCAACGCAGCCGCCAGCTCCTGACGTTCGCCGGCCAGCAGCGTCGAGACCTGACCGAGGGACTCGTTGAAGTCGCGCACGACGTCGTCGTTCTCGGCCAGCGTGGTGATGAACTGCGACAGCTCACGGGTCGAGTCGAAGAGCTCGTCCTTGTTGTCGTCCAGCGTCTGGCTCAGCCGGGCGTAGTTCTTGATCGTGGAGTTGAACGCCTCACCCTGCCCACCGAAGTTGGCGGCGGTCACCTCCAGCAGGTCGGTCAGCGCACCCTTCTCGTTGGCACCGTTCGGGCCGAGGGCCACGTTGAGCCGGTCGAGCCCGCTGTAGATCTCATCGAGCTCCAGGGGCACCTCGGTGCGCTCCTCGATCAGCGCGTTGTCGACCAGCACCTCGCCCGAGGTGTAGGCGGGGCTCAGCTGGACGTAGCGGTCACCGACGATCGCCGGCGAGATCACCAGGGCGCTGGCCTCGGCGGGGACCTCGACGTCGGCGTCGTAGGACATCACGACCTTGACCCGCGTGCCCTCGGGCACGACCTCGTCGACCCGTCCCACAGGCACGCCGAGCACGCGCACGTCGCTGCCCTCGTAGAGGGAGACGGTGCGGGGGAAGTAGGCGGTGACCTTCTTGTCGTCGTCCCCGCCGCCGAGGAGCACGATGCCGGCGACCACGGCGAAGATCAGGACGACGAGCGGAACGGCGAGACGCTGCGCGGTGGCCATCACGGGTTGCCTCCCGTCAGGATGTCGGTGCCGGCGCCGAGGTTCGGCACGGGCGGCAGGTTCTGGATGTAGGTGTCGAACCAGGGGCCGTTGCCGAGGGTGTTGGCGAAGACCCGGTAGAACGGCGCCATCAGCCGCAGCGACGCGTCGAGGTTGTCCTCGTTCTTGTTGATCACGTCCAGGACGCTCTTGAGCTGGTCGAGCGCCGGCTTCAGGTCGGCCCGGCTCTGTCGCACCAACCGCGTCAGCTGGTCGGACAGCTGGGAGGTCGCGACCAGGACTGCGTGGATCTGGTCACGACGCTCGACGAGGGAGCGGAAGAGGACGTCGGAGTCCTTCATCAGCTTGATGATGTCGTCGTCGCGGTCGTCGAGGACCGTGGAGACGCGCTTCAGGTTGACCAGCAGCGAGTTGATCTCGTCGTCGCGGGCCGCCAGGTTGGACGACAGCGCCGAGACCCCTGCCAACGCGTTGCGGAACTCCTTGGGCGTGTTGCGCGTCAGGTCCGCCAGCACCGTCAGCGACTGCGTGAGCTGATCGGTGTCGACCTCGTTGGACGTCTCAGCCAAGCCCTCGAAGGCGTCGGTGACGTCGAACGGCGACGTGGTGCGCTCGTTGGGGATCACGGCGTCGGCCGCCAGCTGGCCCTCCCCTGCGGGAGCCAGGGAGAGGTACTTGGAGCCGAGCAGGGTCTTGACGCGGATGGCTGCGCCGGTCTCGTCTCCGAGCTCCACGTCGGTCTTGACGGTGAACTCGACCATGACCTCGCCGTTCTCGAGGCCCACCTTGTCCACCTGACCCACACGCACCCCGCCGAGCAGGACAGCGTCGGCGGACTTCAGGCCGGCAGCCTCGTCGAAGGCGGCGTAGTAGGTGTCGCCTCCACCGATCAGCGGAAGGTCCTGGGCGCGGAAGGCGGCGAGCAGGAGCAGCGCCAGCACGGTGATGCTGGCGGCACCCACGATGACGGGGTTGCGTTCACGGAAGGGTTTCACCCGAGGTCACACCTCTCTGCGCCCACGTTGAAGTCCACCGGAACAGTGACCCCGGGCAGGGTGACCCGGCCCTTGAAGTCGCACAGGTAGAAGTTGAACCACGACCCGTAGATGGCCGTGCGTCCGACCTTCTCGAGCTTGATCGGCAACACCTGCAGGGCACGGTCGATCTCGGCCTTGCCGTCGTCGAGGTTCTTGGTGAGGCGACGCAGCTGCTTGATGTCCTCCACGAAGGGAGCCCGCAGGTCGGTGACCAGGTCGGCGGTGCTCGTGGAAAGCCGGGTGATGCCGTCGAGGGAGTCGAGGATCGCGTTGCGGTCCTTGCGCAGGCCGGCGACCAGGTCACGGAAGCTGATGATCGTCGCGCTCAGCTGCTCGTCGCGGTCCGCCAGCCGATCCAGCACGAAGTCGAGGTTCTCGAGCAGCTGCCCGATGACCGCGTCGCGGTCGGCCAGCGTCTGGGTGACCGAGGCCGTGCTCTCCAGCAGGCTCTCCAACGTGCCTCCTTGGCCCTGGAAGACCTGGATGACCTCGAACGACAGCTTGTTGAGGTCGTCGGGGGACAGCGCCTCGAAGAGCGGCTTGAAGCCGTTGAACAGCAGCGTCAGATCGAGCGCGGGAGTCGTCTGCTCCATCGGGATCGTGTCGCCCGGGTCGAGCTCGGTGGTGCTCCCGACATCCTCGGTCAGGGCGATGTAGCGCTGCCCGACCAGGTTGCGGTAGCGGATGGTGGCGTGCGTCGACTCGCGCAGCGCGGTGCCGTTCTGCACCGAGAAGGTGACGCGCGCCTGAGCGCCGTCCTCGTCGGCGTCGGAAGCGATCGCATCGATGTCGCTGACCGTGCCGACCTTCACCCCCGCGATGCGCACGTCGTCGCCCTTGTTCATCCCGGTGACGTCGGCGAAGACGGCCTGGTAGTCCTTGCTCCCCTTGAAGGAGAGGTTGCCGATCGTCACCACCAGCACCCCGGTCGCCAGGGTCGTGACGACGATGAAGACGAGCAGTCTCGTCAGGTCGCCGGAGGTCTTCTTGTCCAAGAGCTTCATCGCAGGCTCACCGAGGCCCCTCGTGCCATCGGAGCGACCAGCAGCGGACCGAGGTCGCCCACCTGGTCGGCGGAGACTCCGAGGCTCGGCGCGATCAGGCTGCGATAGAGCGAGGACTCGGCTTCACCGCCCATGAATCCCTTGCCGTCGCGGAAGGCGTAGGAGGTGGCGACCCGGCTGGTGCCCTTGCCGGTCGGCTCGTCGACACCGTCGTCGAAGTCGGGTTGGCGCTTCACGGGATTGTCCTGGTTCCAGGGTGGACTCGGCAGGTTGAGGCAGTTGGGGCCACGTGTCTCACCGATGCGGGGCTGGTCGTTGACGTTGTAGGCCCGCGGCTGGCGCGGCAGCGTCTCGAGCACAATGTGCAGGGTGAAGTTGCGGAAGGCCTCGGCTTGGTACTGCCCGGCCGTCACGATGCCGGCGGTCAGGCAGGGAATCTCGGTCGAGTACCGCGAGAGCACGCGGAACTGAGCCTGACCGAGCTCGCCGACCCGGACGATGTTGTCCTCGTTGTCGGCCAGGAAGGTCCGGGTGGTCTCGCTGAAGCCGGCCACGTCGACGAAGAGGTCGTTGAGCTTCTGCTCACGGGTCTCGAGGGTGCCGGTGGTGGTGACGGTGTCGTCGAGGATGTCGCCGAGCTGGGGCAGGACGTCGTTGTAGATCTCGGCGACGTCGGCCGTCTTGCGCAGGTCGCGCACCAGACCGGGAATCTCGGGGTTGAGCTTCTTGAGGTAGTCGTCGAAGGTCTCCAGCGTCGCGCCGAGCTGCTCACCGCGGCCTTCCAACGCGGTCTGCAACGCGTTGAGGGTCAGGTTGATCTTCTCGGGCTGGACCGTGCGCAGCAGCGGCAACAGGTCGGAGAGGACCCTCTCCACCTCGGTGCTGACCTCGGTCTTCTCGATCACGTCGCCCTGCTCGATGTGCGGGTCGCTGTCGGGGTCGAAGCCGTCGGGCGGGACCAGCGAGACGAACTTCTCGCCGAAGAGCGTCTTGGGCAGGATCGAGCCGGTGACCTCGGAGGAGATCATGTCGACCTTGTCGGGGTAGAGCCCCAGGGTCACCACCGCTCCCCCGTCGGCGTCTGCCTCGTAGTCCAGGACCTCACCGACCAGCACCCCGCGCGTCTTGATGTCGGCGCGCTTGGGCAGCTGCAGCCCGATGTTGGAGGTCTTGAGGGTCACCTCGTCGTAGTCGACGAACTGCTTGGTGAAGATCGCGTAGGTCGTGTAGACCCCGAGCACGAGCAGGGCCAGGAAGGCGATGCCGAGCACCTTGTGCATGGCGAGGATGCGGTTGATCATCTCAGCCTGCCAATCTCACGGTGGTGGTCGTGCCCCAGATGGCCATCGACAGGAACAGGTCGATGACGTTGATCGCCACGATGCTCGTGCGGACCGCACGGCCCACGGCGACGCCCACACCGGCGGGGCCGCCGGAGGCGTTGAAGCCGTAGTAGCAGTGGATCAGGATGACCACGATGGCGAAGACCAGGACCTTGCCGAAGGACCAGAGCACGTCGCCTGGTGGTAGGAACTGGTTGAAGTAGTGGTCATAGGTCCCCGGACTCTGTCCGTAGAACTGGGTGACCACCAGCCGGCTGGCGAAGTACGACGAGAGCAGCCCCACGACGTACAGGGGGATGATGGCGATCAGCCCGCCGACCACGCGGGTGGCGACCAGGAACGGCATCGAGGGGATCGCCATGACCTCGAGCGCGTCGATCTCCTCGGAGATGCGCATCGCGCCCAGCTGGGCGGTGAAGCCGCAGCCCACGGTGGCTGCCAGGGCGATGCCAGCCACCAGCGGGGCGATCTCACGCGTGTTGAAGTAGGCCGAGACGAAGCCCGAGAAGGCCGCCGTGCCGAGCTGGTTGAGAGCGGCGTAGCCGGACAGGCCCACCTGGGCGCCGGTGAAGAAGGTCAGACCCAGGATCACGCCGACCGTGCCACCGATCACCGCGAGCGAGCCGGACCCGAGGGTGACCTCGGCCAGGATCCGTGCGATCTCCTTGGGGTAGCGCGTGATCGAGCGCGGGATCGCGCGCAGCACCCCGATGTAGAAGCTCAGCTGTCCGCCCAGTCCGTCGAGCGACTTGAGCGGGGTCTCGTAGACCGACTTGAGGTTGGCCATCGCTAACCCCCCTTCGGTGGGACGAGCTGGAGATAGATCGTGCTCAGCACGAAGTTGACGACGAACAGCAGCAGGAACGTGATGACGACCGACTCGTTGACCGCGTCACCGACGCCCTTGGGTCCACCTCCGGCATTCATGCCCTTGTAGCAGGCGACGATCGCCGCGATCAGACCGAAGATCACGGCCTTGACCAGGCCGACGTAGAGGTCCGGCAGCTGGGCGAGCGCGGTGAAGCTGGCCAGGTAGGCGCCGGGGGTGCCGTCCTGGAGGATCACGTTGAAGACGTAGCCGCCGCCCACACCGACCACGCTGACCAGGCCGTTGAGGAAGAAGGCCACCATCATCGCGGCGAGCACGCGCGGCACGACGAGACGCTGGATGGGGTCGATGCCGAGCACCATCATCGCGTCCAGCTCCTCGCGGATCTTGCGCGAGCCGAGGTCTGCTGCGATGGCGGAGCCGCCGGCACCGGCGATCAGCAGGGCCGTGGCGATCGGGCCCGCCTGCTGGATGACGGCGAGCACCGAGGCGGAGCCGGTGAAGGACTGCGCACCGAACTGCTTGATCAGGCCACCGACCTGCAGCGCGATGACCGCGCCGAAGGGGATGGCCACGAGCGCCGTCGGGATGATCGTCACCGAGGCGATGAACCAGGACTGCTGGATGAACTCCCGCAGCTGGAAGGGTCGTCGGAAGAGCGCACGAAGCACGTCGAGGAAGAAGGCGAAGAGCGTGCCTGCAGTCCCGACGGGCTTGAGCACCCGCGAAGTGATGGAGGTCGACAAGTGAGGCGTCCTCAGACCTTGGTGGTCATCGACATGTTGGCCTCGAAGGACCCCGGGGGCGGCGTGACGCCATTGTCGCGGCACCAGCCACCCGGCTCACGCTGACTGCGCCGCGGGATGCCCGAGGACGGCTCGAGCTGCATGGGGATCGGCGGCAACGGCGGCAGGTCCTGGTCCTTCTCGGCCTCCAGCTCGTCGGCGTCCTTCTCCTCCGACATCCCGATCGGACCGACCCGCTGGGCGTTGAGGAACTGGCGCACCACCGGCTCCTCCGAGCTCAGCAGCATCTCGCGGGGACCGAACATCGCCAGGTGCTTGTGGTACAGCAGCCCGATGTTGTCCGGCACCGTGCGGGCGGTGTTGATGTCGTGGGTCACGATCAGGAACGTCGCATCGATCTGCGCGTTCAGGTCGACGATCAGCTGGTTGAGGAACGACGTCCGCACCGGGTCGAGACCCGAGTCGGGCTCGTCGAAGAGCACGATCTCCGGGTCGAGGACCAGACCGCGCGCGATGCCGGCACGCTTGCGCATCCCGCCCGAGATCTCACCGGGCAGCTTGTCCTCGGTGCCGAGCAGACCCACCAGGTCCATCTTCTCCAGCACGATCTCGCGGACCTGTGACTCGGACTTCTTTGTGTGCTCGCGCAGCGGGAAGGCGATGTTGTCGTAGAGGTTCATCGAGCCGAACATCGCACCGTCCTGGAACAGCACCCCGAACAGCTTGCGGATCTCGTAGAGGTCCTTCTCCGAGCACGAGGCGATGTCGGTGCCCTCGATCACGATCGAGCCGGTGTCGGGCTTGAGCAAACCGATCAGCGTCTTGAGGAAGACCGACTTGCCCGTCCCCGAGGGACCCAGCATCACGCAGATCTCGCCGGCCGGGATCGTCAGCGACACGTCGGCCCAGATCAGGCTCTTCCCGAAGCTCTTGGTCAGGTTGTCAACCTTGATCTCAACACCCATGTCAGTCCTTCTCCTCGACCCGGAACTTCTCGACTTCGGCTTCGACGTCCAGGGGCACCGGTCCAGATGACCCCGGGGTCGAGTGGCGTGCGGCACAACCCATGAGTAACAACGCGCCCGCAACCGTGAGGTTACGCGGCAAAGTGCCGTGCGTCACGCGAACTCCGGATGACGATACAGACCCGTGACGTGCGCCCCCACCTGCAGCAACGAGGTGCCGGCGGCAGCACGAAGCGGCCGCCCCCCAGAGGGGACGACCGCTTCGTGGGTGGCACCGCGCCTGGGACACGATCCCAGGCGTCAGTGCCGGTGCATCACTTGAGCGAGACCGAGGCGCCGGCGCCCTCGAGGGACTCCTTGGCCTTGTCGGCCGTCGCCTTGTCGACCTTCTCGAGGACGGCCTTGGGGGCGGCCTCGACCAGCTCCTTGGCCTCCTTGAGGCCCAGCGAGGTGAGGGCGCGCACCTCCTTGATGACGTTGATCTTCTTGTCGCCGGCAGCCTCGAGGACGACGTCGAACTCGTCCTGCGCAGCGGCCTCGTCGGCTCCGCCACCGGCGCCACCGGCGGCCGGGGCAGCGGCCACGGCCACGGGAGCGGCGGCGGTGACGCCGAAGGTCTCCTCGAACTGCTTCACGAACTCGGAGAGCTCGATCAGGGTCATCTCCTTGAAGGCCTCAAGGAGCTCGTCGGTGCTGAGCTTCGCCATGATGCGAACCTTTCTGTCAGGTGGCTCCGGACGTGGGTACGCCGGGCCGGGTTTCAGGTGGTGGTGTGATGCCTGGAATCAGGCGTCGGTGGTCTCGGCGGCAGCGTCGGGGGTCTCCTCGGCGGCGTCCTCTGCGGGCGCCTCCTGCGGAGCCTCGTCGGCAGCAGCCGGGGCCTCCTCGTCAGTGCTTGCGGCAGCCGGAGTACCAGCACCACCTGCGAGGATCGAGGGGTCCTCAGTCGCCTTCGCCTCCAGGGCGCCGGCGATCCGGGCAGCCTGGGCGAGCGGGGCGTTGAGGAGGTAGACGGCCTGGCTGAGCGACGCGAGCATCGCACCCGCCAGCTTGCCCAACAGAACCTCGCGCGACTCGAGGTCGGCCAGCTTGGCGACCTCCTTCGCGTCGAGGATGTCGCCGTCCAGGACACCGCCCTTGATGATCAGAGCGGGGTTGGCCTTGGCAAAGTCACGCAGACCCTTGGCCGCCTCGACCACGTCGCCGTTGATGAAGGCGATAGCGGTCGGACCGACCAGGAGGTCGTCGAAGCCGGAGATGCCCGCCTGGTTGGCGGCGATCTTGGCCAGCGTGTTCTTGACCACGGCGTAGTTGGCGTCACCACCGAGGGAGCGGCGCAGGTCCTGCAGCTCCTTGACGGTGAGGCCGCGGTAGTCGGTCAGCACTGCGCCGTCGGCGTCGTTGAAGAGCTCAACGATCTCCGCGACGGCGGCTTGCCTGTCTGCCCGCGCCATGGGTCTCCTTCCGGACTGGGAGACCGCTGCCCGGTGCTGGTGGAGAATGGCGAACGCCCCGAGCACAGGCTCAGGGCGTTGGATGACTCCGTGGATCCGGGGATCCTGCTCTGAAATCCTGCGCGGGCCGTCCGCATCTCTGCGGCACCTTCGGACGAGCTGCATGCACAGCGCGCCAACCGGCGGTCTCTGGTTTCGAGACGGAACACTACGCGGTGGCGTGGGGGGTGCCAAATCGCGACCGCTGTGTTCTTCGGGGTCTGGCCCTGTGGTGGCTGTGGTGGGGCCGCGCGCGCCACACCAACCCGAAGACCCACCCCGAAGAACACCCCGAGGCCACGGAGCGCGGCGACCTCACCCCGCCGGCACCCGCGCCACCAGGATGTCGCGCTCGATGCTCGCATCCACCCGGTGCGAGAAACCGCGCCACGGCCCGGAGTCGAGGGGCTCGAGCCCGTGAGCCGACAGCAGCCGGACCACGGCGTCGCGTGGTGCGACGTGGGTGTTCCACGAGAGACCGAGCGCTGCGCCCGGCCGCAGCAGGGAGACCCAGCCCCGGAGCGCTTCCTCCAGCAGCGACAGCGGACTGCGGTCGAGCCGTCCGCCCGACCGCGCGCCGTGCTGCACGCCGTACGGCGCATCGGCGACGAGGGCGTCGAAGGCGCCGGGCCGGAAGAACTCGGCGGCGCGGGTCGTGTCGGCGTGCACGAAGCCGAGGCGGCGTACGTCCTTGGCCTTCCAGGCGTCCTTGTCGCGGGCGGCGGCGACCTCGAGCCGGCGTCCGATCCGCTCGCCCTCGCGCCTGACGGGGATGACCTCGGCGGTGTGCTTGAGGCGCTTGCGTCGCAGCCAGGTCTTGAGGAACGCCTCGTGGGCATCGAAGTCCTTGCCGTCCACGTCGAGGCCGTCGGCGTCGCAGCCGTAGACGAGAGCCTGGTGCAGGCTCGAGCCGCGACCGCACAACGGGTCGAGCACCCGGATCGGCCGGTCTCGCGAGGCGCCGACGACGAGGTCGGTACCGACGTCCGAGGCCCAGAGCGTGACGTTGAGGAGGAGCCGGGTGAAGAGCTCGTTGGTCTTGCCGACGTACTTCTGGATGGTCAGCAGGTCGTCGTCGAACATCATCAACGGAGCGAGGTCCACAGGTCTGAGCAGCTCACCCTCTCGCTCGAACAACGCGTAGATGCCCGAGAGCGTCGACAGGTGCGCGACGGCTCGCGCATCGAGGTCACCGTCGCTGGAGAAGGTCAGGTAGGGGACGCCACCGAGGTTCTCCGTGCCGACGTCGCCCAGTCGCCCGCGCAGCACGGTCGCGTCGAGCACCCCCACCTCTGCCTCGAGCAGCTGGGGGCCGGAGGCCGCATAGACGCGGTTGGCGGAGGGGCGGACCAGCAGGGCCCAGGAGCGCGTGGACACCCGCTCACCCTAGAGACGGGCCGTTTGACAGGATCAGGGGGTGACCAGCCAGCAGAACGCCCCGCTCAGCTCCCTCTCCCCTGACGACCTCGCCGCGTTCCGCACGGCCAAGCAGGAGGAGTACGCCGCGCTCCAGGCGCGCGGACTGAAACTGGACCTGACGCGCGGCAAGCCCTCCAGCGCCCAGCTCGACCTGTCCGACGCCCTGCTGTCGCTGCCGACGACGACGAAGGACCGCGCCGGCACCGACGTGCGCAACTACGGCGGTCTCGAGGGACTTGCCGAGCTGCGCGAGATCTTCGCCGAGCTCCTCTGGGTCGAGGTCGACCAGGTGGTGTGCGGCGGCAACTCCAGTCTCACGATGATGCACCAGGTGCTCGTCGACCTGCTGCTGCACGGCGGGCCCGGCTCCGAACGCGCGTGGAAGGACGAGCCGTCCCTCACGTTCGTCTGCCCGGTGCCGGGCTACGACCGGCACTTCTCGATGCTGGCCGACTTCGGTATCGAGATGGTCACCGTGGACATGAACGAGGACGGCCCCGACGTCGACGCCGTCGCGGCCCTGGTGAAGGACGACCCGTCGGTCAAGGGCATCTGGATCGTCCCGACCTACGCCAACCCGTCCGGGGCCGTCTGCTCCCAGGAGGTCGCCGCGGCGCTGCTGTCGATGCCGACCGCGGCGCCCGACTTCCGGGTGTTCTGGGACAACGCCTACGCCTTCCACCACCTCACGGAGGACGAGGCCAAGAGCGCCGACGCGCTCAGCATCGCCGCCGCGTCCGGTCACCCCGACCGGCCGATCATGTTCGCCTCCACGTCGAAGATCACCTTCGCCGGAGCCGGCGTCTCGGTCCTGGCCGCCTCGGCGGCCAACAAGGCGTGGTACCTCAAGCATCTCGCGATGGCATCCATCGGGCCCGACAAGATCAACCACCTGCGCCACGTCGAGTTCTTCGGCTCCCCCGACGGCGTGCGTGCTCACATGCGCAAGCACCGCGAGATCATCGCCCCGAAGTTCGACGCCGTCGACGCGGCCCTCACCTCGGCGCTCGCCGGGCTGGGCGTCGCGGAGTGGACCAAGCCGACGGGCGGCTACTTCGTCAACCTCGACGTGCTCGACGGCACCGCCTCGCGCGTGGTCGCCCTGGCCAAGGAGGCCGGCATCTCGCTGACGCCGGCCGGGGCGTCGTACCCGCTGGGCCAGGACCCGCGCGACCGCAACATCCGCCTTGCCCCGACGTTCCCGGTGCTCGCCGAGGTCGAGACCGCGATGGCCGGGGTGGCCACCTGTGTGGCGCTGGCGGCGGCCGAGTCTCTCTCGGCCCGCTGACTGGCGGTGTTACCAGCAGTTGTTACTACTAGCCGACCCCTACAGGGGTCAGGTGGTGGTGCCAACTGCTGGTAAGTACCGTCCACCCCCCCACACACATGCCGACGGCCCGCCACCCCGAGGGGCAGCGGGCCGTCGTACGGCGTGGGAGGGGCTCAGCCTTCGGCCGAGTCCTCCTCGCCGGTGACGTTGCGGGTGCGGTTGGGGTCGACCTGGACACCGGGGCCCATCGTGGTCGAGACCGTCACCTTGCGCAGGTAGCGACCCTTGGAGCTGGCCGGCTTGAGCCGCAGCACCTCCTCGAGGGCAGCGGCGTAGTTCTCTGCCAGGGCGGCCTCGGTGAAGGAAGCCTTGCCGATGATGAAGTGCAGGTTGGAGTGGCGGTCGACGCGGAACTCGATCTTGCCGCCCTTGATGTCCGTCACGGCCTTGGCCGGGTCGGGCGTCACGGTGCCGGTCTTCGGGTTCGGCATCAGACCACGCGGGCCGAGGACGCGGCCGAGACGACCGACCTTGCCCATCATGTCGGGCGTCGCGACGACGGCGTCGAACTCGAGCCAGCCACCGTTGACCTTGTCGACCAGCTCGTCGCCACCGACGATGTCGGCGCCTGCCTCGCGGGCGGCCTCGGCCTTGTCACCGTTGGCGAAGACGAGGACACGAGCGGTCTTGCCCGTCCCGTTGGGGAGGTTGACCGTGCCGCGGACCATCTGATCGGCCTTGCGGGGGTCGACGCCGAGACGCATCACGACGTCGACGGTCTCGTCGAACTTCTTCTTCGAGGTGGACTTGGCGATCTTGATCGCGGCCAGCGGAGCGTGGAGCTCGTCCTGGTCGAAGGTCGCGGTCGCCGCGCGGTAGGTCTTGCTGCGCTGCATGATTTTCTTCTTTCTGTTGAACCGAAGACGTGGTCGTTGTGAGCCAGCGCGGCTCTGCCACAGGTGCTAGGAGGTAACGGGAGGTGGAGCTGGCCCGAGCGCTCAGTCGGTCGTGACGCCCATCGAGCGGGCGGTGCCCTCGACGATCTTCATCGCGGCGTCGATGTCGTTGGCGTTGAGGTCGGGCAGCTTCGTCGTGGCGATCTCGCGCACCTGGTCCTTGGTCAGCTTGCCGACCTTCTCCTTGTGCGGGACGCCGGAACCCTTCTGGAGACCAGCGGCCTTCTTGATCAGCTCAGCCGCCGGGGGCGTCTTGGTGATGAACGTGAAGGAGCGGTCCTCGAAGATGGTGATCTCGACGGGGATCACGTTGCCGCGCAGGGACTCGGTCTGGGCGTTGTAGGCCTTGCAGAAGTCCATGATGTTGACACCGTGCGGACCGAGGGCGGTACCGACGGGCGGGGCGGGCGTCGCGGCGCCGGCCTGCAGCTGCACCTTGACCAGTGCAGAGATCTTCTTCTTGGGAGGCATGACTATCTCTCTTTCTCAGGTGTGGTCATGACGAGGGCGTCTGTCGCCCCCTGCCACTGGGTGTTACTCGGGCAAGTGTGGACTGTGGTTGCTGGCACTGCGAAATCTCACCGGGTCTCGACGCGCCCGTCGCGACCTCCTACGTCGATCGCGAGGCTTGCTCGACCTCGTCTCGCGACGCCGCCTGCTCCGTCGTCGCAGTCGGCAGCTCGCTTGATCAGACGCGCTGGATCTGGTTGAAGCTCAGCTCGACGGGAGTCTCGCGGCCGAAGATCTCGACGAGGGCCTTGACGCGCTGCGACTCGGCGTTGATCTCGGTGATCGTGGCGTGCAGCGTGGCGAACGGGCCGTCGACGACCATGACGGAGTCGGAGATGTCGAAGTCGGCGACCTCGATCTGCTTCTTCGCCGTCGTGGAGCCGCCCGACGGGGACGGCGTACCGGCAGCCGCGGCGGCGACCTCGGCAGCAGCCTGGACCTCGGGGGCGAGCATGTTCTCGACCTCGTCCATCGTCAACGGGACCGGCTGGTGGCTGTTGCCGACGAAGCCGGTCACCGAGGGCGTGTGACGCACGGTCGACCAGGACTCGTCGGTGAGGTCCATCCTGACCAGCACGTAGCCGGGCAGCGAGGGCTTCTTGCGGGTCCGGCGCTGGCCGTTCTTGATCTCGACGATGTCCTCGATGGGGACCACGATCTCGTGGATGTAGTCCTCCATGTTGAGCGAGACGATGCGGTTCTCGAGGTTGGACTTCACCCTGTTCTCCATGCCGGAGTAGGTGTGCACCACGAACCAGTCGCCGGGCTTGGCCCACAGCTCGCGGCGGAAGGTCTCCAGCGGGTCCTCGTCGACGACCTCGGCGTCATCCGCGAGGTCGACACCCTCCTCGGCCACCTCGGCATCGACGGTCGTCTCGGCGACTTCGGCAGCGGCCTCGTCGGCCAGCTCGGCCTCGGCCTCGACGACGTCCTCGACCGGTTCGGCGACGGGGTCGGCGTCCTCGAGCTCGTCGTCGTCACTGCCGGCCGCGACCGGGGCGGTGCCCTCGGCCGCGCCGTCGGTGGCCTCGGCGACGTCGTCGGCGACCTCGGGCGCCTCGACGACGTCGTCCGACTCGACGATCTCGTCGGTCGCAACGGTCTCGTCGAGCTCGGGAGACTCGGTCAGCTCGGCCGACTCGGGGTACTGCTCAGACACGTGGTGCTCCATCGGTAGCTGGTCGCTGCTGCAGGGGTGCGGCTCTCGCCGGACCGGCCGTCATGGCCGGGGCGCGCGTGAGGTCAGAGGTCTCCGCCGTCGACGAACACGGCGAAGACGAGCTTGCCGAAGCCCAGGTCGAGCGCGGAGACGATCGACATCATCACGATCACGAAGAACATGACGACGAAGAAGTAGGTGACCAGCTGCTCCTGGGTGGGGTAGACCACCTTGCGCAGCTCGGCGATCACCTGACGGTAGAAAGTCGGGATGCTCGTGCGCTTGTGCGCGTCACCGGAGTCCCGGTCACCGCGTACGGCGCTGCTGTCCGACACGCCATTCACCTCTCGTCGTCGTGGATCGTGCTGGATCGTGCTGGGTCGTGCTCGGTGCTGCTCAGTCGTGCTGGAACTGCGTGAAGATCGTGCAGGGCACGAGGGACTTGAACCCCCAACCTTCGGTTTTGGAGACCGATGCTCTGCCAGTTGAGCTAGTGCCCTTCGTCGATCTCACCCTGCCGCACCGCGCCCACTCGAGACCCGTGGAGAGCCCGTCTGAGGGCACGACAAAGCATGGGGAAGATCCACCAAACGTGGAGTCTACGTCCAACGCGTTGCGCAGGTCCAAAAGGGCCCCGGTCGACCTGGTCGCACCGGCGCCCGATCCACCCGGGCGCGGACCTAGAGTGGTGCCGATGAGGGACCTCCACACACTCCCGAAGGCGCACCTGCACCTGCACTTCACCGGGTCCATGCGCCACGAGACCCTGCTGGAGCTCGCCGAGCGCGACGGGATCGCGTTGCCCGACTCCCTGGTCAGCCAGTGGCCCCCGCAGCTGAGCGCCGCCGACGAGAAGGGCTGGTTCCGCTTCCAGCGCCTCTACGACGTCGCGCGTTCCGTGCTGCGCACCGAGGCCGACGTACGTCGCCTGGTCCTCGAGGCGGCCGAGGACGACGTCCGCGACGGCGGTCGGTGGCTCGAGATCCAGGTCGACCCCAGCGGGTACGCCGCGAGGTTCGGCGGGATCACCGCCTTCACCGACCTCGTGCTCGACGCGGTCCGCGACGCCGAGCGGACCACCGGGCTCGGCATCGGTCTCGTCGTCGCCGCCAACCGCACCCGCCACCCCCTCGACGCCCGCACGCTCGCCCGGCTCGCCGCGCAGTACGCCGATCGGGGCGTCGTCGGTTTCGGGCTCTCCAACGACGAGCGGCGGGGCAGCACCGCGGACTTCTCCGGAGCCTTCACCATCGCCGAGCGCGCCGGCCTGGCGCTGGTGCCGCACGGAGGCGAGCTGCGGGGCCCCGAGCACGTGCGGGTGTGCCTCGACGAGCTGGGAGCCGACCGGCTCGGGCACGGCGTGCGCTCCGCCGAGGACCCCGACCTCCTCGCCCGGGTCGTCGATGCCGGCGTCGCGCTCGAGGTGTGCCCGGTCTCCAACGTGGCCCTCGGCGTCTACAGCGACCTCACCTCGGTCCCCCTCCCCACGCTGCTCGAGGCCGGCGCGACCGTGGCCCTGGGCGCGGACGACCCGTTGCTCTTCGGCTCCCGCCTGGCCGGTCAGTACGCCACGATGCGCGCCGCGCACGATCTGTCGGACGAGACGCTGGCCGAGCTGGCCCGGATGTCCTTGCGCGCCTCGCGGGCGCCCTCCGCCCTGCGCGACGCGGCGCTGGCCGAGATCGACGCCTGGCTGGCTTCGCCCGCATGAGCGAGCCGCCGTCGGTCCGGGTCGAGGTGACCCTGGGCGCGACGACGTGGCGGACGTCGCCCTCCCGTACGGCGAGTCCCTCGTGCTGCCGATGAGGACGTAGGTCCGCACGCCGAGCAGGTCGCGGACGGCGACACCGTCGAGCTGGTCGTGCAGGTGCTTCGTCAGCTCAGCGCCGCGTCAGAGCTCGCAGCCGACGAGCACCGGCTCCTCGACCAACCTGATGCCGTACGCCGCCTCGACGCCGTCGCGGACGGTGCGGGCCAGGCTCAGCAGCTCCTCGGTGGTCGCGCCCCCGCGGTTGGTCACCGCGAGCGTGTGCTTGGTCGACAGGGAGACACGTGCACCCGCGAGCGGGGCGACGTACCCCTTGGAGAATCCGGCGTGCTCGATCAGCCAGGCGGCGCTCGTCTTCACGAGCCCCTGTCCGCCGTCCTGCGGCCACGACGGGGCACCATCCGGCACCAGGTCGGGCGAGATGATCGGGTTGGTGAAGAACGACCCGGCGCTCCACGTGTCGTGGTCGGCGGCGTCGAGCACCATGCCCTTGCCGGCACGCAGGCCCAGGACAGCGGCGCGCACGTCGGCGAGCGGTGCCCGCTCCCCCACGTCGATGCCGAGGGTGCGGGCGAGCTCGGCGTACCCAACCGGCGCCGACAGCGTCCCCTGGCGCAGCTGGAAGGTCACGTCGAGCACGACGTGGCGGTCCGGCTCCGCCTTGAAGCGCGAGTGGCGGTAGGCGAAGCCGCAGTCGGCGGCCGCGAACGTGCGCACGGCACGCTCGTGACGGTCCCACACCCGCACGCGCGCGATCGTCTGGGCGACCTCCTGACCGTAGGCGCCGACGTTCTGGATCGGGGTGGCCCCTGTCGATCCCGGGATGCCCGCCAGCGCCTCGAGGCCGACCCAACCCCGCCGTACGGCGGTGGCCACGACGTCGTCCCAGGACTCCCCGGCGGCGACCGTCACCAGGGCTCCCCCACAGCCGGGTCCGGCCTCCTCGTCGACGTCGGCGGTGATGCCGGTGGTCGCCACGGCGACCACGGTGCCGGCGAAGTCGGCGTCGGCCACGACGAGGTTGCTCCCCCCGCCGAGCACGAGTACCGGCTGGCCGACGTCATCGGCTGCGGAGACGGCAGCGACCACCTCGGCCTCGGTGGTCGCGGTGGTCCAGGTCCGCGCCAGGCCGCCCAGTCTCAGGGTGGTGTGGTCGGCCAGGCGTCGCGAGACAGGCCCGGAGACGGGCCCGGAGACAGGATCAGCCACGGAGCCTGGCCTGCGCACCTCGCGGACCGAAGACCTTGGCACCTTCGCACAGGACCTCGACCGCCACGACCCTGACGTCGCCGTCCGTGCGGGTGCTGCCGGTCATCGTGACCTGAGCACCCTCCGCCGGGACCACGACGGGCTTGACGAACTTGCCGCCCAGCTCGGCGACGTCCTCGGTCGCGACCCCGCACTCGCCGAGGTAGCGGGCGACCAGGGCGAGGGTGAACATGCCGTGCGCGATGACCCCGGGGAGGCCGACGCTGCGGGCGATCTCCTCGTCCTGGTGGATCGGGTTGTGGTCGCCGCTGGCGGCCGCGTAGGCCACCAGGTCGGCCCGGGTGACGGCGTACGTGCGGCTCTCGAAGTCGCTCACTGCTCGGCCTCCTCGACGCCGCGGTGGACCAGGGTGGCGGTGCCGGTGCAGACGAGCGCCCCGTCGGCGTCGGTGACGGCGCTCGTCGTGCCGACGATGTCGTTGCCCCCGATCTGGCGCAGGGTGGCCACGGTCAGGGTCACGGTGAGCTGGTCACCGACCACGACCGCGCGTTCGTAGCTGAACTTCTGCTCACCGTGGACGACCCGGGACAGGTCGATCTCCTCAGCGGCGAGGAACCCCATCATCGCGGCGAACGCGGGCACGATCGGGAATGTCAGAGGAGCAGGGCCCCCGTCGTACGGCTGGCCGATGGAGGCGGCGAAGTCCGCGAGCGCGGCCTCGGTCACCTCGAAGGGGGCTGGTGGCGGGAACGAACGACCGACGATGGAGGCATCCACGGGGTCGAACCTAGGACATCGCTCCTGCTGGGCGCGAACGCAGACGAGCCCGTCCCCCACCGGGGACGGGCTCGCAGCCTTGAAGCAGAAGTCGGCGTGGCCGACGCAGGATCAGCGGGTCTCGCGGTGCGCCTTGTGCGTGCGGCAGCGCGGGCAGAACTTCGCCAGCTCCATGCGGTCGGGGTTGTTGCGGCGGTTCTTCTTGGTGATGTAGTTGCGCTCCTTGCAGTCCACGCACGCGAGCGTGATCTTGGGGCGAACGTCGGAGCTCTTGCTTGCCACGGCTTGTCCTTCGGATTGCTGGTGCCGGTCGGTGCCGGTCTGTTGTCGGTGCGGTAGCGGGAGCGGGACTCGAACCCGCGACACCACGATTATGAGTCGTGTGCTCTAACCACCTGAGCTACCCCGCCAGGATGTGGTGGTGACTCCGGTCGGAAGATCACACCCAGAGCCCCTTTACGGAATCGAACCGTAGACCTTCTCCTTACCATGGAGACGCTCTGCCGACTGAGCTAAAGGGGCAACGACGGAGAACGATACACAGGGGGTAGCGGAATGAAGAAATCGGTTGGCGAAGGCCCGTTCTACGGCCTCTCGGAGGGCCCCACGCGCAGCCCCGACGGCATCACCGCGACGGTCGATCCGACCCCGGCGACGGCCGGTCCGTGGACCTCCGAGGCCCAGCACGGAGGGCCCCCGGCGGCATTGCTCGCCTGGGCGGTCGAGGAGCTCCCAGCGGCCGCCGACACGGTGGTCGGGCGCTTCACGATGGAGCTCTGGGGACCGATCCCGCTCACCCCTCTGCGTGTCTCGGCGCACGTCGTACGGCCTGGTCGGTCGGTGACCCTCGCCAGGGCCGAGCTGGTCGACGTACGCCGTGAACGCGTCGTCGCGACCGCGCACGCCTGGCTCTTCCCCGCCTCCTCGACAGGCGCCGGGGATCCGTCCGTACCACTGAATCACGTTCCCGACGACGGTGCCCGGCACGAGCGCCCGACGACGTGGGGCGGCGGCTACCTCGACGCCATCGACTGGCGCTGGATCACCGGCGCAGTCGACCGTCCCGGCCCGGGCGTGGTGTGGATGCGCTCCCCCGACCTGATCGCCGGTGCGGCGATCTCACCGGTCCAGCGACTCCTGGCCTGCGTCGACTCCGCGTCGGGCGCGAGCGCCGCGCTCGACGTCGCCGACTGGGCATTCCTCAACACCGATCTGACCGTCCACCTGCTCCGCCCGCCCGTCGGTGAGTGGATCTGTCTGGACGCCGAGACGACCCTCGGTCCCGGCTCCGTCGGGATCGCCACGTCGGCGGTGTACGACGAGCTGGGGCTGGTCGCGAAGTCGGCGCAGGCGCTGTTGGTGGTGGGGCGGTGATGTGGCTGTGGTCCGCGTCCGCCGGTGCCGGGTTCACCGGCTGCCGGTGAACCCGGCACTTGGACGACGTCCGGACATCGTCCAGGTGCACTGTTTGTCGGCCAAGCTTGACCCAGGGACCCATTCACCGGCTGGCCGGTGAACCCGGCGCTTGGACGACGTCCGGACATCGTCCAAGCGCACCGTTCGTCGGCCAAGCTCGACGACTTGGCCCACACGGCCCCCGACGATCGCGCTGGGAGCCACTCGGCGTCGTCGACACTGGACGCGGGGTACTGCCTGCTCAGCCTTCGGGGCGGACACCCAGCCGCGCGAACGGCTGGGCCTCCTCCAGCTCGTAGGCCAGCTCGAGCAGGGTCGCCTCGCGACCGGCGCCGGCACCGAACATCATCCCCTGCGGCAGGCCGGACGCCGTCTGGCAGAGCGGCAGGGAGATGGCCGGGTCGCCGGTGACGTTCTGCAGGGGCGTGAAGGCCACCCAGTCCATCAGACGCTCGATGATCGTGTCGTAGTCCTGGGTGGGGTCCAGGTGGCCGACGCGGGGTGTCTCGGTGGCCAGGGCCGGCGTCAGGGTCACGTCGTAGGTCTCGTAGAACGACGCCGACAGCCTGGGCGCACGACGCAACCGGCGGATCACTCCGGGGACCCGGTGCAGGTTGCGGGTGGCGTGCCTGTCCAGACCCAGCGTGAGGTGGTCGAGGCGCGAGCGGTCCCAGCTCCTGCCATGCGTACGTCGTCCGGTGCGGACGAGCACCATCGCGAGCAACGCCCAGTAGAGCAGGAAGTCCTCCCGGAAGCCGTCGGGCACCGGGGCCTCGACCTCCTCGACCGTGTGCCCGAGCCGCTCGAGCAGCGTGACCGTCTCGAGGGTCAGCGCGGCCACCTCCGCGGAGGCGCTCACCCCGACCCCGCTGGTGTTGAAGCCGATGCGCAGCCGCTTGCGACCCGGCCGGGTGATGTCCCCCACAGGAGGCAGGGCGAGGTTGCGGTAGACCAGCTCGGCCTCCCGCACGAAGGCCGCCGTGTCGCGCACGGAGCGCGTCACCACACCGTCGGCGACGATGCGGATGGGCATGTCGCGCATCAGCTTGTCCTGGGCGAGGCGGTCCCGCGTGGGCTTGAGCCCCACCAGCCCGTTGACCGAGGCGGGGATCCGGATCGACCCTCCTCCGTCGTTGGCGTGGGCGATCGGGAGGGCTCCGGCTGCCACGAGCGCAGCGGATCCCGCCGAGGAGGCTCCGGCCACGTGCTCGGTCGACCAGGGCGAGCGCACCGCGCCCAGGCGGGGGTGCTCGGCCGCGGCCGAGAACCCGTACTCCGACAGCTGGCTCTTGCCCAGCGGGATCAGGCCCGTGGCCAGGTACATCCGGGCGAAGTCGCCGTCCGACCTCTCCGGTCGCGGTGCCCAGGCGTCGGCCCCCTCCTGGGTCGGCATCCCGGCGACCGCGACGTTGTCCTTCACGACGGTCGGGACACCGGAGAAGTAGCCGTCGCGCGGGTCGAGCGCATCGAGCCGCGCGCGGTCGAAGGCTCGGAAGGCCATCGCGTTGAGGGACGGGTCGACCGACTCCACGCGGGCGATCGCGGCCTCGACGACCTCGGCGGCCGACACCCCACCCGCGTGCAGTGCCTCGACAAGTCCCACGGCGTCGTGGGTGCCGAGCGCGTCATCTGTCACCGCGCTCACCTGCAGGGCCTCGTGTGGCTGCGTCATGGCAGGCAACCTACTAACAACCCGCCGGCTCCGCGGGGGGGTCCTACGGGAACAGCACCAGGGCCAGGAGCGGCATCAGCGCGCTCGTCGCCAATGCGGTCAGCCCCATCGCCAACCCCGAGAAGGCCCCCTGGGTCTCGTCGTCGTGCAGCAGCCGGCCGGTCCCGATGCCGTGCGAGACCGACCCCAGGGCCAGCCCCCGCACCCGCGGGTCGCGGATGCGGAGCAGGGTGAGCACCGCCGGCCCCGCGACGGCCCCCAGCACACCGGCCAGGATCGCCAGCACTGCCGCGAGCGGCGCGATCGCGTCGAGGCTCTCGGCCAACCCGATCGCCACCGGCGTCGTGGTGGCCTTGGGTGCCGCCGTGCGGGCCAGGAGGTCGTCGCCGCCGGCGAGGCGGACCAGCAGCGCTGCCGTCGTCACCGAGACGAGCGCGCCGAGGGTGATGCCGACGAGCATGGGGGCGACCAGACCCCGCAGCCGGGCGGCTTGTCGGTGCAGCGGGATCGCCAGGGCGACGGTGGCCGGCCCGAGCCAGAACGCGATCAGCTCGGTGTCGGCGCGGTAGTCGACGTAGTCGACGTCCAGGGCCAGCACGGTCGCGGCGACCACCACGATGGCGACCAGCACGGGCTGGGCCAGGGGGTGGCCCCCGGTGCGCTCGCGCAGCCAGCACCCCAGCTGGTAGGCGCCGATCGTCACGGTCAGCATGAGCAGGGGCGAGTCGCGCAGCCACGCGAGGGTCTCGGTCACGTGTCGCCTCCGGACCGAGCACGGCGCAGCAGGAGAGCGACCGACCAGCCGACGACGGCGAGCGCGGCGACCCAGGACCCGACGAGCGCCACGGACAGCGGCACTGCGTCGTCGCGCAGGGTCGATCCGAACGCGATCACGCCGACCCCGGCCGGCACGAAGAGCAGCTGGAGGTGCGCGAGCAGGGCATCTCCTGTGCGCACCACGGGCGCGTCGTCGGGCGTACGACGCCAGGTCAGCACGGCCCACAGCAGCACCAGTCCGACCACCGGCCCGGGGACCGGCACGCCGAGGAGTCGTACGACGACCTCCCCGACGAGCTGGCAGCCGAGCAGCCAGAGGAGTCCGACGATCACGTGACCACCAGCTCGCCCATCAGCTGGTGCCGCGGGCGTGACACCCCACCAGGTGCGGGTCGAAGACCCCGATCGCCTCCATCAGGGCGTACATGGTCGTGGGCCCGACGAAGGCGAAACCCCGGCGCTTGAGCTCCCGGGACAGCGCTGCGGACTCCGCAGACGTCGTCGCCATCGAGTCGGTGTCGACAGGAGCCGGCGCCACCTGGGGCGCGAAGGAGAGCACCAGCGCCTCGAGTCCCTCCTGCTCGCGCAGCGCGACGGTGGCCCGGGCGTTGGTGACCGCAGCCGCGACCTTCAACCGGTTGCGCACGATCCGCGCATCGCCCATCAGTCGCGCCTGATCGGCGTCGTCGAAGGCGGCGACCTGCTCGGCGTCGAAGCCGCAGAACACCTCGCGGAAGGCCTCTCGCTTGGCGAGGATCGTCGACCACGACAGGCCGGACTGGAAGGCCTCCAGGGTGAGCCGCTCGAGGTAGGCGGCCTCCCCGTGGACGCGGTGGCCCCACTCGGCGTCGTGGTAGTCGCGCATCGCGCTCGCAGCGGTGCCCGCCCACGGACAGCGTGCCACCCCGTCGTCCCCGATCATCGGTCCCATGACGCCATCCTGTCGGACACCGCCGACAGGGACGTCACTCCGGCAGGACCCGACGCGGCAGCGACAGCAGCACGCTGAAGGTGCTGCCCCTCCCGGGCATGCTGGCCACCTCGATCGTGCCGCCCATGAGCGCCACGATCTTGCGCGAGATCGCCAGGCCCAGCCCGGTGCCGCCGTACTGTCGCGTGATCGAGGCGTCGGCCTGCCGGAAGGACTCGAAGACCAGCCGCTGCTGCTCGCCCGTCAGCCCCACCCCGGTGTCCACGACGTCGAAGCGGACGCCCTGGTGACCCGGGACGGTGTCGTAGCCGGTGGCGCGCAGCGTGACGCTGCCCGTGGCGGTGAACTTCGCCGCGTTGCCCACGAGGTTGGTCAGCACCTGGTTGAGCCGCTCGGCGTCACCGATCAGCGGCACGGAGGCGGCCTCGTCGCACGACGTGGCGAAGACCAGCCCCTTGTCGCGCACGACGGGTCCCATCGTGGTGGCGGTCCAGTCGATCAGCTCGGCGACCGAGAAGGTGTCGAGCACGAGGTCGGCCTTGCCCGCCTCGACGCGGGAGAAGTCCAAGATCTCGTCCACGAGTCCGAGGAGTCGGCCGCCGGAGCGTTCCATCACGGCGTGCAGCTTGTGCTGGGCGTCGCTCAGCTCGGTCTCGCCGAGCAGCTCCAGTGCGGCCAGCACGCTGGTCAGGGGCGTGCGGAGCTCGTGGCTGACCGTCGCCACGAACAGCGTCTTGGCCTCGTTGGCCGACTCGGCGGCGTGCACGGCCTCGTCGAGCTCGGCGAGCACCTGCAGCTGAGCAGTGACGTCCTCGATGGTGCCGTGGATCTCGATCACCTCTCCCGCGACCACGACCGGCACCCCGTGGAAGTCGACCTCGGCCCAGAGACCGTCGTGGCGCCGGAAGCGGAGCTCGAAGCGACGCGACTCCCCCGCCACGAGCGCCTGGAAGTGCTCGACCAGTCGCGGCAGGTCGTCGTCGGCCAGCAGGTCCGCGAAGGGCCGCCCGATCAGGTCGGCCTCGGAGAAGCCGCCGCTCAGCGCCAACGCGGCACCGTTGACCGACCGGAAGCACCCTTCCAGGTCGAGGACGAAGAAGCCGCGCGGATGGTGCTCGATCAGGGAGGCCACCCGCGCGCGGTGCTCGTCCAGCTCCCGCGACGTCGCAGTGCCGGGGAGGAGGGGGTCGGTCACCGGCGCTCCTTGAGGCGTACGCCGGGCAGCGCGGGTGCCGGGATCGGCGGCAGGCTCTCACCCGTCGGGCGCCCGAAGGGCCCCTCGACGAGACCGTCCTCGGTGACCTGGCCCTGCCAGGCGTCGCGGAAGGTGACGACCTCCTCGTGGGTGCGGCCGACGAAGTTCCACCACATCACGATCGCCTCACCGAAGGGCGGGCCCCCGATGAGCAGGGCCCGCACGGGCTCGTCCTCGGCGGCGAGGTCGAGCCGACCCTGGCCCGGCGGCACGTAGACGAGGTCGTGGTCGGTCGCGGCCTGCCCGGCGACCGTGAGGGCGCCGGTGTCGAGGAGGAGCCCGTGCTCGAAGGTCGGGTCCACGGTCAGCGACAGGTGCGCGCCGGGCTCCAGCACCAGCTCGGCCCCGAGCAGTGGTGTCGCGGTGGCGACCGGTGACTGCGAGCCGAGCAGGGAACCGAGGAACACCCGGGCCTGGTAGCCGGGCCCGACCACGGGGTGCGGGGCGTAGTGGGTGAACCCGGGCTCGCCGTGGCGCGCGTCGTCGGGCAGCGCCACCCAGAGCTGGGCGCCGTGGAGGACCGCCGTGTCGGCGGTCGAGACCTCGGAGTGGCTGATCCCTCGGCCGGCCGTCATCAGGTTGAGCTCACCGGGCCGGACCGCCGCGTGGTGCCCGGCACTGTCGCGGTGGGTGATCTCACCGGTGAACAGCCAGCTGACCGTCTGCAGACCGGTGTGCGGGTGCGGCGCGACCGACATCCCGCCGCTGCCCGACGGACCGGAGACCGGGTCGGGTCCGTAGTGGTCGACGAAGCACCACGCACCGATCAAGGAGCGCGACCGCGACGGGAGCGTACGGCGCACGGTCATCGCCCGCGGGCCGCCCAGCGGGACCTCGCGGGGCGTGATGACCTCCGTGCCGCGCGGCGGAGCCGCGGACGACTGGTCGCCGCCGGCCGCGCACGTCACCACGGCGGGCCTCTCCTCGAGGTTGCTCACCGCATCATCGTCCCACTCGGGAGCCCCGCGCGACACATTGATCTCTCAACGATCTCTCAAGAATTGCCACATCGTGACATGGCCGGCCCCCGGGAGGTCTCATACCGGGCGGGGCATCAGCCTCACGACGACCGACTTCGACGTCGGGGTGTTGCTGTGCTCGGCGGTCGCGTCGAGCGGGATCAACGGGTTGGTCTCGGGGTAGTAGGCGGCCGCGCAGCCCAACGGCTGGTCGTAGCCCACCACGCCGAAGTCGTACGCCGTGCGCTCGGTGCCGTCGTCGGCCTCGCTGACGATGTCGACCCGGGCGCCCTCCTCGAGGCCGAGGTGGCGCAGGTCGTCGGGGTGCACGAAGACGACCCGGCGGCCGCCCTTGACGCCGCGGTAGCGGTCGTCGAGGCCGTAGATCGTGGTGTTGAACTGATCGTGGCTGCGCAGGGTCTGCAGGAGCAGCCGCCCCTCCGGAACCTCGAGCACCTCGAGCGGGCTCACGCTGAAGACGGCCTTCCCGGAGCCGGTCTCGAAGGTGCGCGAGTCCCGTGGCGGGTGTGGGAGGACGAACCCGCCCGGGCGCCGGCTGCGCTCGTCGTACGACTCACAGCCGGGGACCACTCTCGCGATCCGGTCGCGGATGGCCGTGTAGTCGTCGCGGAGCTCCGCCCACGGGATCGCGTGCCGGTCGCCGAGGGTCGCCAGGGCGAGGGAGCAGACGATGTCGACCTCGGACCGCAGGTGCCTCGACGCCGGTGCGAGCGGTCCGTGGGAGGCGTGCACGGCCGACATCGAGTCCTCGACGGTGACGCGTTGGGTGGTGCCACCGGTGCGGTCTCGCTCGGAACGCCCCAGGGCGGGCAGGATCAGCGCCTCGCGACCGGTGACGACGTGGGAGCGGTTGAGCTTGGTGGACACGTGGACGGTGAGGTCGGCGTTGCGCATCGCCCGCTCGGTGACCTCGGTGTCGGACACGGCGGCGGTGAAGTTGCCGCCCATCCCGAGGAAGAAGCGGGCGCGGCCGTCGCGCAGGGCACGGACGGCGTCGACGGTGTCGAGGCCATGCTCCCGGGGCGGGTCGAAGCCGAACTCCGCCTGCAGGGCGTCGAGGAACTCCGGCGGCGACTTCTCCCAGATACCCATCGTCCGGTCGCCCTGGACGTTGGAGTGCCCGCGCACCGGGCAGAGCCCCGCACCGGGCTTGCCGATGTTGCCCTGGAGGAGGGCCACGTTGACGATCTCCTTGATCGTGGCCACCGCGTTGCGGTGCTGGGTGATCCCCATCGCCCAGCAGAAGACCGTGGCCGAGGACGCACGCAGCAGCTCGGCGGCCTCCTCGATCTGGGCCCGGGTGAGACCGCTGGCCCGCTCGAGCTCGGACCAGTCGACCGCGGCGACGTGGGCGAGCCAGGCCTCGACGCCCTCCGTGTGCTGCTCGACGAAGTCCCGGTCGATGGCGTCGTGGGCGACGAGGTGGGCCGCGATGCCCTGGAAGAGCGCGAGGTCGCCGTTGAGCCGCACGGGCAGGTGCAGGTCCGCGAGGTCGGTGCCCTGACCCACCCAGCCACGCACCTTCTGCGGGTTGCGGAAGTTGACCAGGCCGGCCTCGCGCAGCGGATTGATCGAGATGATCTTCGCGCCGCCCCGCTTGGCCTTCTCCAGGGCGCTGAGCATCCGCGGGTGGTTGGTGCCGGGGTTCTGCCCGGCGACGATGATCAGCTCGGCGGTCTCGACGTCGGTCAGCGAGACCGATCCCTTGCCGATGCCGATCGTCTCCGCGAGCGCGACCGAGGTGGACTCGTGGCACATGTTGGAGCAGTCGGGCAGGTTGTTGGTGCCGTAGGCGCGGGCGAAGAGCTGGTAGACGAACGCGGCCTCGTTGGAGGTCTTGCCGGAGGTGTAGAAGATCGCCTCGTCCGGACTGTCGAGCCCCTGCAGCGAGGTGGCCATCAAGGCGTTGGCGTCGTCCCAGGAGATCGGCTCGTAGTGGGTCCCGCCGGCGCGCCGCACCATCGGCTCGGTGATCCGGCCCTGCTGACCGAGCCAGTACTCGGTGCGCTCCTCCAGGTCGGCCAGGGAGTGCTCGGCGAAGAACGCCGGCGTGACGCGGCGCAGCGTCGCCTCCTCGGTGACGGCCTTCGCGCCGTTCTCGCAGAACTCCGCGGTGTGTCGGTGCTCGGGGTCCGGCCACGCGCATCCTTGGCAGTCGAACCCGTCGGTCTGGTTGAGTCGCAGCAACGTGCGCGCCGTCCGCAGGGGCCCCATCTGCTCCACGGCGCGCTTCATCGCCACCGCGACCGCAGTGGCCCCCGCCGCCGCATGAGCCTCGCCACCCACCCTGACGTCGGACTCGTCGATGTCGTCGTCGGGTGCCTTGCGCAGAGGCCCGAGTGGCCCGAGTTGTGAGTGCGGCAGCTTCATGACTCCATCTTGTCGCCTTGCTCCACGTCCGGGGCGGCAGACCCCGCCACGTCCAGCGCCCACGTCCAGGCGTACGCCGGGTCCTCGCACGACAGCCCGCCCTCACCGAGCTCGAGCGGGGCGAAGGTGTCGACCATCACCGCCGACTCCTCGAACGCCTCGGCCCCGAGCGATGCCTCGATCGCCGACGGCTGCGGACCGTGGGCATGGCCGCCGGGGTGCCACGAGATCGAGCCGAGCCCGATCCCGGAGCCCTTGCGCGCCTCGTAGTCGCCACCGACGTAGAACATGACCTCGTCGCTGTCGACGTTGGAGTGGTAGTAGGGCACCGGGACCGCCAGCGGGTGGTAATCGACCTTGCGGGGCAGGAAGTTGCAGATGACGAAGTGGTGGCCCTCGAAGACCTGGTGCACCGGCGGCGGCTGGTGCACCTTGCCGGTGATCGGCATGTAGTCCTCGATGTTGAACGTGTAGGGGTACAGGCAGCCGTCCCAGCCGACCACGTCGAAGGGGTGCGTGGCGTAGGTGAGCCGAGTGCCCACGACCTGGCCCTGGGCGCGGTGCTTGACCAAGACCTCGACGCCCTCGTCTCCCCCCTGGCTCCCCTCGCTCCCCGGGCTCCCCTCGCCCTCGTCGGCCAGGTGGACGGCCTCCGGGCCGTGCAGGTCGCGCTCGCAGTACGGCGCGTGCTCGAGCAGCTGCCCGAAGCGCGACAGGTAGCGCTTGGGCGGCGCGATGTGGCTGTTGGCCTCGATCGCGTAGAGCCGCGACGCCGCGAGCGGTACCCAGCGGTGCGTGGTCGCGCGCGGGATCACCACGTAGTCGCCGGCCCGGTACGAGAGCACCCCGAAGACCGTCTCGACGGTGCCGTGACCCGACTCGACGTACACGCACTCGTCGCCGATCGCGTTGCGGTAGAGCGGCGACGGGTCGCTCGCTGCGTCGTCGGAGCCCGAGGTCACGACGTAGGAGATCCGCACGTCGTTGTTGCCCAGGACGACGCGGCGGTCGAGCACGGGGTCGGTGCCTGTCCCGAGCTCGTGGAGCTTGAGGTGCCGCGGCTTGAGCGGGTGGTTGGGCACCCGCACCTGGTCGGGCAGCTCCCACACGGCCGAGGCCGTGATCGCCGAGGGGACGCCGCGGTGGTAGAGCAGCGACGAGTCGGAGGAGAAGCCCTCCTCCCCCATCAGCTCCTCGTGGTAGAGGTTGCCCTCGGGGTCGCGGTGCTGGGTGTGCCGCTTGGGCGGGACCGTGCCGAGCCGTCGGTAGTACGCCATGCCTGGCAGGCTAACGCCATGGTGACTCCGGACACGTGGAAGCGCTTCGTCGACGACGCCAGCCCGCTGCACGCGGACGCCGACCGGCGCGCCTCGCCGGTGCGCGGAGATCGGGTCGTGCGCGACGAGGACCTCCCCGGGCTGGGCCGCTACGCCGGCGACCTACGCCTCCAGGTGACCGGGGGCGCCGGGCAGGTCAGCGGGCCGACGGCGTACTGCCGACAGCACGGTCTCGAGGTGAGCTCCCTCGACCTCGCGGTCCGTGACCTCGGCGGTCCCGCCGGCAACGTGCGGCGGCTGGTCGCCGCCGTCGACGTGGCCCTCGACGCCGGCGACGTGCTGGAGGACACCGTCGTGCACGTGCGCCTGGGCGGGCCCCTCGGCGCTGTGACGCCGTCCTGGCTGGCGGCGCTCGACACGATCGGCGAGGCGGAGTGGGTGGCGGCGCTCTCCCTCGACGGTGCGGGAGAGACCGAGCTGGAGGCGTGGATCGACGCGGCGATGGACCGTGAGACGCCGGTCTCCTTCGTCGGCGGCAGCGTCGAGCAGGCAGTCGCCGGCCTCACCACGGCGGCGCGGCTGTGGGGCGACGAGTCCGACCTGGCGCGGGCTCGGCGCTGGGTCCGGAGCTGGGCCACCGATGATCCCGACGCCGCGCTCGACCACCTGCAGGGCCTGGCATGACCGGGTCGCGATCCGTCGACGGCTTCGGTCTCGACCACCTGCCGTACGGCGTCTTCTCCGTCGGCGACGGTGCCCCCACCGTCGGCGTGCGCTACGGCGACGGGGTGCTGGACCTGGCCTTCGAGACCGGTCGGCCCGAGCTCGCCCAGCCCTCGCTCAACGCTTTCCTGGCCCGCGGTCGAGCGACGTGGCGCGAGGTACGCGCCGAGGCACGAGCGCTGCTCGAGGGCGGCGCCGAGACCCTCCCGCTCGCCGACGTCGCGCTGCACCTGCCCTTCGCGGTCGCCGACTACGTCGACTTCTACGCCTCCGAGCAGCACGCGACCAACGTCGGTCGCCTCTTCCGGCCGGACGGGGACGCACTGCTCCCCCACTGGAAGCACCTGCCCGTGGGCTACCACGGGCGCGCCGGCACCGTCGTCGCCTCCGGCACGTCGATCGTCCGGCCCCGCGGGCAGCGGGGTCCTGGCGACGTGGGACCGACGCGACGCCTCGACCTGGAGGCCGAGCTGGGCTTCGTCGTCGGCGTCGGCTCAGACCTCGGCACCCCGGTCCCCGCGGCCGACCTCGCCGAGCACGTCTTCGGGGTCGTCGGCCTCAACGACTGGTCCGCGCGCGACCTCCAGGCGTGGGAGTACGTGCCGCTCGGACCCTTCCTCGGCAAGTCCTTCGCGACCTCGATCTCGCACTGGGTCACTCCGCACGACGCGCTCGACGCGGCGTGGTGCGACCTGCCGGACCAGGACCCCCGCCCGGCGGACTACCTCGCGCCGGACGCGTCGCGCGGCCTCGACGTCGCCGCGGAGGTCGAGATCGACGGACAGGTGATCAGCAGACCGCCGTACTCCTCGACCTACTGGGGTCCGGCGCAGATGCTCGCCCACCTCACCGTCAACGGTGCCTCGCTGCGCACCGGGGACCTCTTCGGGTCCGGCACCATCAGCGGCACGGAGCCCGACCAGGTCGGCTCCCTGCTCGAGCTGTACGGCGGGGAGCGGTTCCTCGACGACGGCTCGACCGTCGTGCTGCGCTACTCGGCGCCGGGCGTCGGCGGCGCCAGGATCACCCTGGGCGAGGTCCGCGGCACGATCTCGCCACCGGCGTGACTGCGAGGCATCGCTCAGCTCAGTGAGGCGAGTCCACGGCGACGACGCCGAGCCAGGCCGCCAGGTCGTCGAGGCGCGCCTCGACGCCCTCACGGACCGCGGCGGTGAACGGCTCGTCCTCGTGCACGGCGTGCACCAGGAGCTCGCCGGACTCGTGGTCCGCGGTCGCGTCGACCTTCCCGACGAGACGGTGCCCGTGCAGCACCGGCAGGGCGTAGTAGCCCCACCGACGCTTGGCCTTCGGCTTGAACATCTCCAGGGCGTAGTCGAAGTCCAGCAGGTCGGTCATCCTCTTGCGGTCGTGCAGGAGGACGTCGAAAGGTGCCAGCAGCCGGGTGCGCCGGGCAGCCGGGTCGTCGAAGAGGTCCGCCGAGTCCAGGGCAGCGGCCAGGACGTCGGGGTCGACGCGCCAGCGCCCCCGCACCCCCTCCACGACAGCCGGTTCGCCGGCCTCCCCGCCACCCACCGGCTCGCCCTGCTGGTAGACGTCACCGGAGCGCGCCAGCCCGAAGGCTCGCAGCCGGCGCCGGTCGTTCTCGGCCAGGGACTGCGTCAGGGCCGGAACCGGCTCGTCGTGGTAGACGCGCTCGGCGAGGTCGTAGGAGCGTTCACCGTCGTCGCGCCCGGCGACCGCCACCTCGCCGCGCTGCACCAGCTGGGCGACGAGCATCCGGACGTTCTTGCCGTTGTTCCACCCCGAGGAGCGCCAGGGGCGCTCACACGTGTCGGGCAGCGCGCTCACCGGGAGCGGGCCCTCCTGGCGCAGCTGCTCGAGCACGTCGCGCCGGGCGCCCTCGTTGGCCTGCATCCACTCGCTGAGCTGGTGGTGCCAGTCCTTCCAGGCGCCCGGGGTCGGCCAGGCGGCCATCTCGGCACGGTAGAGCGTCGCGTCCTCGACCGGACGCAGCGCGCCGCCGACCTCCACGATCCGCTGGGCCGCGACCGCGTCGTCCAGGTCGCCGGGGCGGTGGTCCGCGCCGAGCCGGGACCACAGGACGAGGTCGGCAGCGGGCGCGACGGCCTTGGTCCGGTCGAGCGGCAGCATCGTGAGTCGCCGGGCCGCGTCGTACAGGTCGGCGGGACGCTCGTCGGCGAGCAGGGCGCCCAGCACCGCGATCCGGCAGGCCTGGTCACGGGTCAAGGCGTGGGCGGCGGCCATGCGCACGAGGATGCCACGCCGTCCGGGCCGTCCATGCTGTCCGGGCCGTCCGGGCCGTCCACGCCGTCCGGCTCGGCGACCGCAGCCGCAGTCGCCACCGCCGTCGACAGCGCCACCGCCAAGGCGCCGCCTGCTCGTCATGTCGAACCCGCCGGCCGTTCATCGACCCGCGCAAGCGTGACGGCGTGCGGATCGCCCAAATCGCCAACTTCATCGGCCCGGCCTCGGGCGGCATGCGTTTCGCCGTCGAGGCCCTGGGGCGCGGCTATGTCGAGGCCGGCGCCCGGCGACTGCTCGTGGTGCCCGGCCCCGTCGATGCGACGACCAGCACGCCGTACGGCGACGTGGTCCAGGTCCGCGCTCCGCGCGTGGGCGGTGCCGGCTACCGGCTCATCGTCGAGCCGTGGCGCGTCGTCGACGTCCTGGAGGACTTCGACCCCACGTGCGTGGAGATGAGCGACAAGACGACCTTGCTTCCGGTCGCCCGGTGGGCCCGACGGCGCGGAGTCCTCACCACGTTGTTCTCCCACGAGCGGATGGACGACATGCTGGCGATGCGGACGGGCTTCGACTCCACCTCGAAGGCCTCGATCGCGATCCTGAACCGGCTCCTGGTGCGCAGTGTCGACCAGGTCGTGGTGACCTCGCGCTACGCCCAGGCGGAGTTCGCCGCCGTGGCCGCCTCGGCCGGCTGCGACGTCGTTCGGATCCCCCTCGGGGTCGACCTGGAGACCTTCCGCCCACGCAGCTGGCAGCCCGCACCGACCCTGCGGCTCGTGCACGCCGGGAGGCTCTCCCGGGAGAAGTCGCCCCACCTCGCGGTCGCCACTGCCCTCGAGCTGCACCGTCGCGGCGTACCGGTCGAGCTGACCGTGTACGGCGACGGGCCACACCGTGACGAGCTGGTCGCGCTGGCCGGGTCCGGGCCGGTGCGCTTCGCCGGCCACGTGGCCGACCGCACCTCGCTCAGCTCTCACCTCGGGGCCGCCGACGTGGCCCTGTCGGTCTGCCCCGGCGAGACCTTCGGGCTCGCGGTCCTGGAGTCGTTGGCCAGCGGCACGCCTGTCGTGACGGCCGACCGTGGCGGTGCCAGGGAGCTGGTCGACGCCGCCTCGGGTGACTGGGGACGCGCCGAGGCCGGCTCGCTCGCCGACGCCGTGCTGCGCGTGGCCGCTCGCCCGGCGGGACGGCGTCGGGCGGCCGCGCGCGCTCGCGCCGAGGAGTTCCCGTGGCGCACCACGGTGGGGCGGATGCTCGACGTGCACGCCGGTCTGGCGGTCGAAGCCGTCTCCTGAGTCACCGCACCTGTCCGGGCGACTCTCGTGTCAGCGACGCCGCACCAGGGCCGGCTCGTCCTGCGCGGGGATCCACTCGGCCGACACGATCCGGTCGATGCGCGCGCGGGAGCCGCGGGTCAGCAGGAGCAGCGGCACCAGCACGGCCAGCAGCACCGAGCCGAGCACGATCGCCAGGTAGGCGCCGTGCAGGGACGAGTCCAGCGGCGCCGCCAGCCCGAAGACCAGGGACCAGCCGAGCAGCGCGGCCATCGCGGTGCGCGGCAGGCGGATCACCGCCAGGAACGGCACCACCCAGAGGAAGTACCACAGGTGCACCACCGGGCTGAGGAGCACGAGGGAACCCATCACCAGCGCGACCGCGCGCACCGCGTCCACGGCGGAGCCGGTGCGCCACCGCAGAGCGACGGCCGCAGCCAGCCCGAGAGCGGCCACGGTCGCGAGCTGTCGGACCAGGTCGAGGAAGGTGGCGTTGTCGAGACCGACGCCGACGACCCGGGTCGACCAGTCCAGGGCGCCGCCGACGAGCGTCGGCATCGAGAGCGGCGTGTTGACCGTGCCCGGGACGCCGAGGGCGCGCACCCAGCCCACCCCCAGGCCGGTGACCACGCCCAGCCCGAGGAGCAGACCCGCGGACGTGGCGGCGACAGCGCCGAGTCGTCGTAGGCGATCGAGGGCGGTGGCCGCCACGGGCAGCGACAGCAGCACGATCCCGATGCAGACCAGCCCTCCCGGCGCCTTGACCGCTGCGGCGGCGCCGCCGAGCAGCGCCCCCGCGAACCAGCCGTGCTCCTGGGCCACGACGAGGGCTGCTGCCATCAGGCCGACCATGAGCAGGTCGTTGTGCAGCCCACCGACACCGTTGGCCAGCATCAGCGGCGAGGCGAGGACGACCGCAGCGGCCAGGGCGGGGTTCAACCCGCTCCACCTGGCCAACCGGGGCACGGCCCAGGCGAGCAGGACGAGACCGACCAGCGCCAGCATCCGGTGGCCGATCACCAGGACCCACGGGTTGCCGGTGAACTGGGCGCCGAAGGAGCCGACCGACACCGGGATCGGGCCGTACGGCGTGACGGTCTCCATCCAGCGGGGGTCGACGGCCTCCACGATCGGACCGCTGAGGACCGAGGGACCGTGCTCGTACGGCGAGACCCCGGCCTTGGCGAGCATCCCCTGAGCGGCGTACGACCAGCCGTCACGGGAGAAGAGCGGGGGCGCGAGCACGAGCGGGGCGGACCAGACGAGGGTCGCGTGTCGCACGAGGGCGAGCGCATCCTCGCGGTCCTCGCTGTGCGGGTCGCAGGCGTGGGCGACGTGGCGACACAGGCTCAGCCACTGCGAGGCGACCAGGCCGAGGCCCAGCATCACGATGCCGAGCGACATCATCCGTCCGACCTCGGACCCGTGGACCTGCGGGAGGAGATCGTGCTGCATCAACGGTGTGGAGCCGGGCAGCACCGAGACGCCGAGTCCACCCACGAGGACCAGCACACTCCCGACGAATCCGCGCACCAGCACACGCGGAGGCTAGGGATCTCCGGCGACGCCTTCGTGAACGACGCCTGACGAGTGCTGGACGGCTGGCCGACCTGCGGGCCTCGGGAGCCTGCTCGCCAGCGTCCAGGCGACCAGGGCGAGGAGCAGGTCGGCGCCGGTGTGCAGCACCCGCACCAGGATCGCTACGGCGCCCGCCGTTCCGACGCCGAGCATCGGACTGAGCAGCGCCACGAGGGTGACTTCGCGCGCGCCCACGCCAGCGGGAGCCACCACGATCGCCACTCCGACGGCGTACGCCGTGGCGAAGGCCGCCGCAGCCGCGGGCAGCACCGACCAGGTCGGGTCCGGCGAGAGCACCACGACAGCGCCGGCATAGGTGGCCCAGGTCAGCCCCATCAGGGCGACGAGGCCCACGACGTCGAGCCAGCGCAGCCCCAGTCGGACCCCCGCCACCAGGCCGGCAAGGCGGTTGACCACGACGGGCACGAGCGAGACCAGCGCCGCCAGGCAGAGGACCGCGCCCGTGGTCCGCGTGAGCGGACCGACGTCGACGCCGGCGGAGGCCACGACACCGACGACGGCGGCGGCCGTGGCCAGGTTGAGCCCCAGGAACGTGAGCGACGTGGAGGCCGTCACCCGGACGGGTACGCCGTGGTCGCGGGCGAGGTGGGCGTGGGCGCCGATCGACCACACACCGCCGGGCACGTACTTGCCCAGCTGGCCCACGAAGAAGACCGAGCGACCCACCCCACCCGGCAGCGGATGACCGAAGCCGCGCAGCAGCGCCAGCCAGGCGGACGAGGTCAGCCCCAGCCCCAGCACGACCAGGGCGGAGGCTCCGGCCACCGAGGACACCGACGTCGAGCCGATGGCCGAGCCGACCTCGGTGCCGTGACCTCGGAAGGCCAGCAGGGCGCCCGCCAGCACCACGACCAGGAACAGCCAGCGAGCTGCCCGCACCCACCGGGCTCGTCGCGTGGGGTCCGCCATCACTCGTCGACCGGACGGGAGACCAGGGCGGTCTGGGTGGGATAGGGCAGCGCCGGGGTCCGACCGCGGGTCCAGCGCACGCTGACGCCGTCCGGGCCGGACGGCAGAGAGCCGATCGCCGCGCGGTATCGACCCCGTTCGACGTTGTCGACGACGACGAGCCCCCCGGGTCGCAGCCGGCGGAGCGCCCGGGCCAGGCACGCCTCGCGGGCTCGACCGTCGACGACGATGACGTCGAAGTCGCCCTCGACCTCGTCGAGAGCCGCGACGTAGTCGGTGAAGTCCAGGCCGGCGAAGCCCGCCTTGGACGAGGCCGTCGCCGGGGACTCGCAGGGACGTGGCTCGACCAGGATGAGGGTGGCGTTGCCGGGCAGCACCGGCACCAGCTGCCGGGCCCACGCGGCGTCGTGCTCGACGCTGGTCACCGACGAGGCGCGGGTGCTCAACCAGACGGTCGAGGCGCCCGAGCCCCACTCGAAGACGCGGGCGTCCACGCGGTCGGCGAGGAACGCCTCGACCTCGTCGGCGGCGGCGAAGGTCCACCAGGGCGTGTCGAGCGCGACGAGATCGTCGAGGTCGTGCACGGCGAACCAGGAGCGCACCCACAAGCCGGTCCGAGAGCGCCCTGCCCACGTGTCGAGCGCCCCCAGCACGCCCGTGGCCGCGAGCACGGAGCGCACGCCGTGGACCACGGCGACGTAGGCGTGCTTCGCCCTGACGGACAGGCTCATGGAGCGACCTCCGACAGCGGTGCGACGCGAAGGTCCGTGAGCCGCAGCGCTCCGGGCATCGGTGTCGAGAGGGTCAGCACGACGCGGCCCGCACCGAGCAGCGCGACGACCGTGGGCGACAGCTCGGCACGCAGGGACACGTCGTCACCGAGCACGGCCAGGGACGTGCTGTTGGCGGCGAGGGAGGCACCCGCGAGCCCGTCGCCGTCGAGGGAGAGGGAGAGCCCGGACGACGCGTCAGCCGGCACGGCAAAGCTGATCTCTCCGCTCTCCGCCTCCAGGCCGGCGCCCGGCAGGGCACGGTTCATCGCCCACGAGCCCCGCAGGTAGACGGCGCCGGAACCGTCGCCGGCGAAGGCCACTCGTCCATCGCCGGGCAACGGCTCGAGGACCAGGTCGCAGCCGGCCACCGTCGACATCGGCACCTCGCGCCACCACAGGCGCCGCGTCACCTGCTCGAGGACCTCGCAGTTGCTCCCGACGAACGCGCTCCCGGCGTCGACGGCCACGAAGCGCGCGGGGTCCGGGTGCTGCCCTGCAGCAACGGGACGCCGGCCGTCGTACGGCGCCAGCGGTCCGATCAGGTCGACCGAGCAGTCCTCGCGGCTCTCCGAGGAGCGCGGCAGAAAACGCTCGTCGTCATCGATCTGCGGGGTGCACGTCACGAAACCGGCGCGCGGCACCGACGGAGCGAGCTCCCGCACACTGGTGCGCCAGTAGTCGGTCTGCACCTCGAGGTCGCGGTCCTGCGCGGCTGCGATCGGACTGACGATGGCGGCCGGGATGGAGCTGAACGCGTAGGAGTAGGGGAACAGCTGCACCTGCACGAGCAGCGGTACGACGATCGCCGCGCCGCACACCGCGGGGACGAGGCCGCGCCGCCGCGGCGCCGTCCCGCTCACCGTCGCGTCCGCGCGCCATCGCACGAGCGCGGCCAGCGCGACCGTGACGAGCACCGCCAACGCAGGAGCGGCGAACAGCAGCTGACGCAGCCCCGTGTAGAGGTTGGACTCGCGCAGCACCGCGATCGCCGGCAGGGCGAAGGCCTGGAGCAGCACCAGCAGCCAGGCCGCATCGTGGGACAGCTCGCGCCCGGGGCCTGCTGCGGAGCGCGTCAGACGCCGTACGACGATCACGGCGCCGGCGCCGCCGAGGACCAGCAGGAGGGTCGGCAGCTCGATGAGGAGGAAGAGCGGCAGGTAGTACCAGGCGCCCTGCTTGCCGTCGTAGTTCGCCGAGGACAGCGCGCCCTCGACCAGGGCGGTCACCGGCGTGGAGAACGCCGCCGGGTAGACGAGCGTCAGCAGACCCAGCGCCAGCAGGGAAGCGGCGAGCAGTGCCGCGGCGCGTCGCCACGCGCGCATGCGCACCAGCACCAGCACGGCGACTCCTCCGGCCAGGGCGAGCCCCGGCCAGATGCCGGGGCGGGTCCCGATCGCGAGGACGAGCCCGGCGGCCGTCGAGACGGCGCCGGCCACCACCCACCCGTCCCGACGATGCGCGCGCAGCACGACGACCACCCCGAGTGTGACCACCGTGTAGCCGGTCGCGACGGGGACGTCCTTGATGTTGAACATCGCGTGCCCGGTCCAGGTCGGCACCGCGACGAGCACCCCGGCACAGACCAGGGCCCAGGCCCACGAGCGCAGCAGCAGTCGCGCGACCACGGCGGTGGCACCGACCCCGACGACGGAGATGAGCACGACGCCGAGATGACGTACGGCGTAGGCCTGGTCGGTCGCGGCGACGGTGCCCGACCCCTCGACGCCCCACAGCATCGACCACGCGTGCAGCAGGCCCATCGTGGCCGGGGCGTAGACGTAGCGCTGGTCGACCCAGGCTCCGGGGGCGGAGCCGTCGAGGTCCTGGTCGAGCAGGTACCACCCGTGCTCGAGGTAGTTGCGCATCCGGACGACGTGGTAGGTCTCGTCCCACGAGACTCCCGTGCGCCACGCGCCGACCACGGCGATCGCGAGACCCACGACCAGGGCCGCTCCGGCGACGACCACGAGGCTGCGCGGCGGCGCCGGGGCTGCCGACCGTGCCCCGGGCCTGACCCCCGTCGGGGCGACGACCTCGGCTCGCCCCGGTCGGGTGGGCGCGTTCGTCATGTCCGTCGCTCGGTGGGCGCCGTCCGGTTGCGGGCGTGCACGACCAGCTCGGCCAGCAGACCGAAGAGGCTCAGCTGCAGGCCGACCATCACCATCAGCACTCCCGCGATGAGCAGCGGCCGGTCGCCGATCGGCTCGCCGGTCAGCTTGACCGCGGTGAGGTAGCCGAGGATCACGGTGCCCAGCAGGAACGTGAGTGCACCGACGCCCCCGAACAGGTGGGAGGGACGGTTCTCGTAGCTCAGCAGGAAACGGATGGTGACCAGGTCGGAGAAGCCACGCCAGAAGCGGGCCAGCCCGTACTTGCTGACTCCCGACATCCTGGGGTGGTGCTCGACCGGCACCTCGGCGACGGCGTACCCCAGGGCGTGCGCGACCACGGTGAGGTAGCGGTGCATCTCGCCGTACAACATCGGAGAGACGGCGCGGGCCACGTCGGCGCGCATCGCCTTGAAGCCCGAGTTGAAGTCGCGACCGGGAGCGCCCGAGAGGACCCCGGTCACGCGGTTGTACAGACGCGAGGTCGTGCGCTTGACGAAGCGGTCGCGCCGGGTGAGGCGAGCACCCGTGACCAGGTCGGCCCCCGCCTCGAGGCGGCACAGCAGGCGTTCGAGCTCGCAGGGGTCGTCCTGGCCGTCGGCGTCCATCATCGCGACGGTCTCGGCGCCCTCGTCGAGTGCCCGGTCGAAGCCGCGACGCAGCGCCGGCGCCTTGCCCTGGTTGTGCCCCATCGACTCGTAGGCGACCGCCGGATGCTCGGCCATCAGCTCGGCCACGACCTTGGCGGTGTCGTCGGTGGAGCCGTCGTCGACGACGAGCACCCGACCGCCGGGCGCGTACGTCGAGACCTCGGCCACGACCCGAGGAATCAGCGCGGCGAGGTTGTCGGCCTCGTCCAGCGCGGGAATCACCACCCACAGCATGCGGCGATGCTCGCCCCGACGGGTGAACAGCGGTCGAGGTCCCGGCGACCCGGGCGCAGCCATCAGACGTCGGCTGGCCGGTCGCGCCGACCACCCACGAGGGGTGTCGGGACTGCCCTACCCTCACGTCATGGGTCTGCTCACACCACTCGCCGTGCGCATCGGCGCGCTCTCCTGGATGCCGAAGCTCCTCCCCCAGGTCGTCTGGGTCGACACCCGTCTGCAGCGGGTGACCGGGGGCAGGGTCACCGTCCTCGACATCGCCGGCCTGCCCAACCTGGCACTGACGGTGCCGGGTCGCAAGAGCGGCATCGCGCGCACCACGCCCCTGCTCTGCGTGCCCCACGACGGTGGCTGGCTGATCGCGGGGTCCTACTTCGGCGGCCCCAACGTGCCCCTGTGGGTCGGCAACCTGCGGGCCTGTGACACCGCGACCATCGCGGTCGACGGGGTCGAGCAGCGCGTGCGCTGGCGCGAGGTGGAGGGCGACGAGCGAGCCACCCTGTGGCAGGTGATGCTGCGCACCTGGCCCAACTTCGCGAAGTACGAGGAGCGCACCACCCGACTGATCCCGGTCTTCTACCTCCAGCCGGTCTGAGCCCGTCGTGGCGACCCAGCTCGGGCAGCACCCCGCGCCGACCCACGTCGTGGCCCACCTCAGCGATCCGCACCTGCTCGCCGACGGAGCCCGGCAGTACGGCGCCGTGGACACCGATGCCGGGCTGGTGCGAGCCCTGGCCCGGCTGCGTCAGGTCGACCCGACCCCGCAGGTCATCGTCTTCACCGGCGACCTGGCCGACAAGGCCGAGCCCGCGGCGTACGCCCGGCTGCGCGAGCTCGTCGAGCCTCTCGCCGAGGAGATGGGGGCGCAGGTCGTGTGGACGATGGGCAACCACGACGAGCGGGCGCCGTACGCCGCCGGGCTCTTCGGGGTGACCGAGACCGAGGAGCAGGCCGCACCGCAGGACCGGGCGTACGACGTCGACGGGTTGCGGGTGATCGCGCTCGACACCAGCGTGCCGGGCTATCACCACGGGGAGGTCGATCCGGACCAGCTCACGTGGCTGCGCGAGGTCCTGGCGACCCCGGCGCGCCACGGCTCCGTGCTCGCCCTGCACCACCCGCCGATCCCGGTGCCGATGCTGCGCGCCGCCGAGGTCATCGAGCTGGCCGACCAGCATCTGCTCGCCGAGGTGGTGCGCGGCACCGACGTCCGGGCGATCATCGGCGGCCACTTCCACTTCTCCAGCTGGTCCACCTTCGCCGACATTCCGGTCTCGGTGGCCTCCGCCAGCTGCTACACCAGCGATCCCGCTCCGCTCGACCGCTTCGTCTCAGGGGTGGACGGCCACCAGGCGTTCACGATGCTCCACCTCTACCAGGACCGCGTGGTGCACACGGTCGTGCCCGCCGCGAGCGCCGTCGAGGTCAGCGGCTTCGCGGCGGACGTGGCCGCGGTCGTCGAGGCGATCGACCCGGCCGCGCGGCGCGACATCCTGTCGCGCAAGGACTCCGACTTCAATCGCGGGATCGTCGGGCCCCCGCTGGCCTGAAATGGTCGAAGCCGCGGACCGGATCGCGGTCACGCGGCTTCAGTGGCAGGTGCTGGATTCGAACCAGCGTAGGCTGTGCCGGCTGATTTACAGTCAGCTCCCTTTGGCCGCTCGGGCAACCTGCCAGGGTGTCGTCCGCACCGCCAAGTCTCGCTTTGGCCGTGTGGCAACGAGGCGAAACAATAGCGCAGGCAGCACTCGATCCGACAATCGCTGGGCCCGACCCAGCCGACGTACAGGAGCACACACCCATGGGCGACTCGTCCTTCGACATCGTGAGCAAGATCGACCGCCAGGAGGTCGACAACGCTCTCGGGCAGACCGCCCGCGAGATCGCGACCCGGTTCGACTTCAAGGGCACCGGCGCGACCATCGAGTGGCAGGGCGACGAGGCGATCGAGATCAGCGCCTCCGCCGACGACCGCGCCACCGCCGTGCTCGACGTCTTCAAGGGCAAGCTGATCAAGCGCGACGTGAGCCTCAAGGTGCTCGACGCCTCCGAGCCCCGTCAGTCCGGGCAGCAGTCCAAGATCGGCATCGCCCTCAAGGAGGGGATCAGCTCCGAGGACGCCAAGAAGATCTCCAAGCTGATCCGCGACGAGGGCCCCAAGGGGGTCAAGGCACAGATCCAGGGAGACGAGCTGCGGGTGTCGTCGAAGAAGCGCGACGACCTGCAGGCGATCATCGCGCTGGTCAAGGGTCAGGACTACGAGTTCGCGGTGCAGTTCACCAACTATCGCTGATCCGAGGCGCTCCGCGTGCTGTGGCGCACGTCACTCGCGCACAGCCTTCCATCAGGCAGGACGGCCCGGCCCGGCACCGACGGCCGTCTATCGTGGTGAACGCCGGAGCCGACTTCTGGACAGGTGTCCAGAACATGTTCTAGTTTCGGTCTGGCCGCGGCGTGATCCGCCCGGCAGCCCCAGTGGAATTGAAGGTGGGACAGGTGTCCAAGCAGGTCAAGCAGCTCGATCGGGTGATCATCCGGTTCGCGGGCGACTCCGGTGACGGGATGCAGCTCACCGGTGACCGGTTCACGTCGGAGTCGGCGGTGTTCGGCAACGACCTGATGACGCTGCCGAACTTCCCCGCGGAGATCCGCGCTCCCGCCGGGACGATGGCGGGGGTCTCGTCGTTCCAGGTCCACTTCGCCGACCATGACATCCTCACCGCCGGGGATGCCCCCGACGTGCTGGTCGCGATGAACCCGGCCGCGTTGCGCGCCAACCTCGCCGACCTGCCCAAGGGTGCGACGGTGATCGTGGACACCCATGACTTCACCAAGCGCAACCTGGAGAAGGCCGGCTACACCGCCAATCCGTTGGACTCGTTGGGCGATGCGGCTCCAGGTCACCCGATGGCCGACTTCAACGTCCACACCGTCGACCTGACCGGGATGACGGTCGAGGCCGTCAAGGAGTACGGGTTGTCCAGGAAGGACGCCGCGCGGGCGAAGAACATGTTCGCGCTGGGTCTGTTGTCGTGGATGTACGGACGCCCGACCGAGGGCACCGAGGCGTTCTTGTCCAAGCGGTTCGCGAAGGTCCCCGACATCAGGGACGCCAACATCACGGCGTTCAAGACCGGCTGGAACTTCGGCGAGACGACCGAGGCGTTCGCGGTCCAGTACGAGATCAAGCCCGCCGAGATGACCGCCGGCACCTACCGCAACATCACCGGCAACCTCGCCCTGTCCTACGGCCTCGTGGCCGCTGGGGTGCAGTCCGGGCTGCCGGTGTTCCTCGGGTCCTACCCGATCACCCCGGCCTCCGACATCCTCCACGAGCTGTCCAAGCACAAGTCGTTCGGTGTGACCACGCTGCAGGCCGAGGACGAGATCGCCGGTGTGGGTGCCGCGATCGGTGCCTCCTTCGCCGGCTCGCTGGGCGTCACGACCACCAGTGGTCCCGGGATCGCGTTGAAGTCCGAGGCGATCGGCCTGGCGGTGATGACCGAGCTCCCGTTGCTGGTCATCGACGTCCAGCGCGGCGGCCCCTCCACGGGCCTGCCGACCAAGACCGAGCAGGCCGACCTGCTGCAGGCGATGTTCGGCCGCAACGGCGAGGCCCCGGTGCCGATCGTGGCCCCGCAGTCGCCCGGCGACTGCTTCACCGCCGCGGTCGAGGCCGCCCGGATCGCGATCACCTACCGCACCCCGGTGATGCTGTTGAGCGACGGCTACCTCGCCAACGGCTCCGAGCCGTGGAAGATCCCCGAGGTCGCCGACCTGCCCGTGATCGACCCCGACTTCGCCACCGCGACCAACCACGGTGAAGGAGATGACGCCGAGTTCTGGCCCTACCTGCGCGACGCCGACACGTTGGCCCGTCCCTGGGCGATCCCCGGCACCGCCGGCCTCGAGCACCGCATCGGCGGCCTCGAGAAGGGCGAGGGCCACGGCAACATCTCCTACGATCCCGCCAACCACGACTTCATGGTCCGCACCCGCGCGGCCAAGGTCGCCCGGATCGCCGACTCGCTGCCACCACTGGAGGTCGACGACCCCTCCGGTGAGGCGAAGGTGCTGGTGCTGGGCTGGGGCTCGACCTACGGCCCGATCGGTGCCGCGTGCCGGCGCGTTCGACGTGCGGGCTACCACGTCGCCCAGACCCACCTGCGTCACCTGAACCCGTTCCCCAAGGACCTCGGGGAGATCCTGGCCCGCTACGACAAGGTGATGGTGCCCGAGATGAACCTCGGCCAGCTCGCACTGCTGCTGCGTGGGACCTACCTCGTCGACGCCGTCGGGTTCAACCAGGTCAACGGCATGCCCATCAAGGCAGCCGACCTCGCCGAGGCCGTCGGCACCCTGGTCGCCGAGGCCGAGGGCATCGACCTCGACCCCGCCGTGTTCTCCCACCCCACCACCGCGCCCGCCGACCACGAGGAGGCTCCCCGATGAGCACCAGCACCGATCTCGGCGTACCCGCGATGCGCTCGGGCACCGAATCCGTCCCCACCGTCGACCCCGACGCACCCGCCCAGACCGGCAAGGAGTTCACCTCCGACCAGGAGGTCCGCTGGTGCCCCGGGTGCGGCGACTACGCCGTCCTCAAGGCCGTCCAGTCGTTCCTGCCCGACCTCGGCCTGCGCCGCGAGAACATCGTCTTCGTCTCCGGGATCGGCTGCTCCAGCCGCTTCCCCTACTACCTCGACACCTACGGGATGCACTCCATCCACGGACGTGCCCCCTCGATCGCCACCGGCATCGCCACCGCGCGCGAGGACCTCAACGTCTGGGTCGTCACCGGCGACGGCGACGCCCTGTCCATCGGCGGCAACCACCTCATCCACGCCCTGCGCCGCAACGTCAACATGACGATCCTGCTGTTCAACAACCGGATCTACGGCCTCACCAAGGGCCAGTACTCCCCCACCTCCGAGGCCGGCAAGATCACCAAGTCGACCCCGATGGGATCCCTGGACCACCCCTTCAACCCCGTCTCGCTGGCCCTGGGCGCCGAAGCCTCCTTCGTCGCCCGCACCATCGACTCCGACCGCAAGCACCTCACCGCCGTGCTCGCCGCAGCAGCAGCCCACCGCGGCACGTCGCTGGTCGAGATCTACCAGAACTGCCCCATCTTCAACGATGGCGCCTTCGACGCCATCAAGGACCGCGACACCAAGGAGAACGCCCTCATCCCCCTGGTCCACGGCCAGCCCGTGACCTACGGCGTCCCCGACGACGAGGGCAACCCCACCAAGGGCGTCATCCGCGACCCCGGCACCGGTGGCGTCAAGGCCGTCGACCTCGCCGACCTCACCGGACCCGAGGCGGACCACCAAGCAGCGCTCGACCAGCTCATCGTCCACGACGCCCACAACCCCGACCCGTCCGTCGCGTTTGCGATCTCGCGGCTCACCGACTCGGGGTACCTCAACACCTCCCCCATCGGCATCTTCCGCCAGGTCGAACGCCCCACCTACGACGACCAGGCCCGCGCCCAGATCAACTCCTCGCGCGAAGCCGCCCCCGGCACCCCCACCGACCGCCTCACCACCCTCATCAACGGCACCGACACCTGGACCGTCGTCTGACCAGACCTGACGTCCGACCACGACGAAGGGCCCCCACCGCATCGCGGTGAGGGCCCTCGTCGTACCACTCCGGTCAGGGAAGCGGGCAGCTGTCGCCGGGCTTCTTCACGCAGGTGACCCAGACCTCGCTGACGGTCCCCTTCTTCTTGGCCCGCCAGGCCCAGGCGCCGTTGCGCGGCGCGTAGACGCGCTTGGTGTAGCGGCCCTTCTTGTTGATCTTGGACTTGCCGAACTTCTTGAAGTTGCAGGTGCCCTCCTTGGCGTTGCAGTTGGTCGCCCTCTGGATGACGACCGGACCCTTCTTCGGGCGGATCACGCCGGTCAGGAAGAGCTTGCCGCTCTTGCGCTTGACGATCTTGGCGGTGATCGTCCGGGCTGCGCGCGCCGACACCGGGGCTGCCATCGGGCTCGCCCCGGAGGTGGCCGACGTGGCGTCGGCGGCCGGCGCGGCAGTCGCAGCACCGGCAGGCAGCAGACCCACCAGAGCGAGGGCGAGAAGGGCGACGAGAAGGCGAGTTGCTCGCATGGGATCTCCCTGAAGATGGTGTGTGAGTGGCATGGGCGTCCTGCCCACAGGTCACCGTGGCAAACGTTGCGTCCCCATGGACTTGCGCCGGCCGCGAGCCCTCTCGGGCGCACAGGCACACCGTAACCGCCGCCGCGAGGTCAGGCGGAGCGAACCGCCACGACGTCGGCGAAGGCCTCCAGCGCCTCACGCACCGGACCCGGTGGCAGGACCTCCAGCAGCGCCTTGGCCTCGGTCGCCTGGCCCACGACGTACGCACGAGCCTCGGCCATGGCGGGGTGGGCGCGCAGCAGTCCCAGCGCCTCGGCGACCTCGTCCTCGTCGGTGATCGGCGCGCCGAGCAAGTCGTGCAGCCTCGCGTCGCCCGGGTCGTCGGAGGCGAGGGCCATCAGCACCGGCAGCGTCGGGACCCCCTCGCGCAGGTCGGTGCCCGGGGTCTTGCCCGACTCCTCGGTCTCCGAGGCGATGTCGAGGATGTCGTCGGAGAGCTGGAAGGCGGTGCCCACGATCTCGCCGTACGCCGTGAGCGCCTCCTCGACCTCGGGTGTCGCCCCGCCGAAGCGGGCGCCGTAGCGGGCCGAGGTCGCGATCAGGGAGCCGGTCTTGCCGGCCACGACGTCGAGGTAGTGCTGCAGGGGGTCCTCGTCCGGGCCCGGCTTGACGGTCTCGAGGATCTGTCCCTCGACGAGCCGGGTGAAGGTCTCGGCCTGGATCCGCACCGCGTCCGCTCCGAGCAGCGCGGTCAGCTCGGACGACTTGGCGAAGAGGAAGTCGCCGGTGAGGATCGCGACCAGGTTGTCCCAGCGGGCGTTGGCCGAGTCGGCCCCGCGCCGCAGGTCGGCCTCGTCCATGACGTCATCGTGGTACAGCGAGCCGACGTGGGTGATCTCCACGACGCACGCAGCCGTGACGACGTCGGACGAGTCGGGCTCGGTGCCGGTCTCGGCAGCGAGCAGCACCAGCAACGGACGGAATCGCTTGCCCCCGGCGGAGAGCAGGTGCTGGGCGGCCTCGGTGACGTACGGCGCACGACTCACCGCGTGGCCGAAGAGCGCCTCCTCGACCTCGGCCATCCGCTCGCTCAGTCGGCGGGCGAGCCCGGCGTCGGAGATGGGCAGCGCCAGGTCGACCGGGCCCCCTGGAGAGGGGACCGCGGAGGCAGAGGACGTCGTCACCTGATGAAGTCTCCCGCATGCACCGCCAGGTCGAGTACCGGACCGGGTACGACCCCGAGGAACAGGGTCGCCGCTGCGCACACCGCGATGGTCAGCCCGGTGAGCGGCGAGGCCGTCGTCACCTCGGCGACCTCGACTCCCGGCTCCGGGTCGGTGAAGAACATCAGCCGGATGAACCGCACGTAGAAGTAGACCGCGATGATGCTCGACGCGATCGCCACCAGCACGACCGGCCAAGCCCCGGCGGACATGGCAACCGTGAAGACGGCCCACTTGCCGACGAAGCCGGCGGTCAGCGGGATCCCCGCCATCGAGAGCAGGAAGAAGGCGAACAGTCCTGCGACCAGCGGAGAGCGCTTGCCGAGGCCGGTCCAGCGAACGAAGGAGGACGACTCGCCGTTGGCGTCGCGCACGACCATCACCAGGGCGAACGCGCCGAGCGAGGCCACGCCGTACGACGTCAGGTAGAACAGCACCGCCTGCAGCGACGTGACCTGACCGTCGGCCAGCTCACCCACCGACTGCAGACCCAGCACGCCGGTGATCAGGAACCCGGTGTGGGCGATAGCCGAGTAGGCCAGCATCCGCTTCACGTCGGTCTGGGCGATCGCGACGATCGCCCCCACGAGCATCGTGAGGATCGCGACGACCCACAGCATCGGCTGCCAGTCCCACCGGTCGGCGCCGAAGGCGACGTAGAAGAGGCGCAGCATCGCGCCGAAGGCGGCCACCTTGGTGCCCGCGGACATGAACGCGGTCACCGCGGTCGGGGCGCCCTGGTAGACGTCGGGGGTCCACGCCTGGAAGGGCACGGCCCCGACCTTGAAGAGCAGCCCGACCGAGAGCAGGGCGATGCCGAGGATCAGCAGGACCTCGTTGTCGGCGCCGTTGACGACCGCCTCGTTGATGGCCGCGAAGTCCATGGACCCTGCGTAGCCGTAGACCAGCGCCATGCCGTAGAGGAAGAACCCGGACGAGAAGGCGCCGAGGAGGAAGTACTTCATCGCCGCCTCCTGGCTCAGCAGACGGCGACGTCGCGCCAGTCCGCACAGCAGGTAGAGCGGGAGCGAGAGCACCTCGAGGGCGACGAACATCGTGAGCAGGTCACCCGAGGCCGGGAAGAGCAGCATGCCCGCGACGGCGAACATGACCAGTGGATAGACCTCGGTGTGGGCCAGGCCCTTGGTGGAGGCCTCCCGCTCGGCGTCGGTGCCCGGGAGGGCGGCTGCCTGGCCGGCGAAGGCCGAGACGCCCGCCTCGAGCCTGCGCTCGGCGAAGAGGGCCACGCCACCCAGGGCGAAGACGAGGACGAGGCCCCAGAGATAGATGGTCGGCCCGTCGACGACGATCGATCCCTCGGCACCGACGAGACCCTGCCCGGCGCCGTCAGCTCCGACCGAGTCCAGGTTGAGGCCGACCGCGATGGTGGCACCCAGGGCGGCGACGACGCCGACCCCGGCCAGCGTGCTCTGCACGACGTGGCGACGCTCGCGCGGCAGGAACGCCTCGACGATGACGCCGAGGCAGGCGACGGCCAGGACGATCAGCAGCGGCGAGAGCTCGGCGTACTCGATGGTGGGCTTGACGTAGTCCATCTCAGCGACCCGCTTCCTCGGCCAGGGCAACGGTGGGTTCGTCGTCGGTGACACCGACGTGGATCATCAGGTCGGCGACGTAGGGATTGCTCGTCTCCAGCAGCGGCTTGGGGAAGAAGCCGAAGAAGACCAGCGCGACCATCAGCGGTGCGACCGCGGCGATCTCGCGCAGCGTGCCGTCCGGCGTCGCCTCGATCTCGGGCGGCGTCGGGCCGGTCATGATGCGCTGGTACATCCACAGGACGTAGATCGCGGCCAGCACGATGCCGGTCACGGCGAAGGCACCGACCCACCAGCCGTAGTCGAAGGCGGCGAGCAGCACCAGGAACTCCGAGACGAACGGGCTCAGGCCCGGCAGTCCGAGCGTCGCCAGACCGGCGACGAGGAGCAGGCCTGCCAGGACCGGCGTGACCTTCTCGATGCCACCCATCTCGGAGATGAGGGTGGTGCCGCGGCGCTTGACCAGGTAGCCGGCCACCAGGAACAGCGCGGCCGTGCCGAGCCCGTGGTTGACCATGTAGAGGATCGCCCCGGACCCGCCCTGACTGCTGAAGACGAAGATGCCCAGGGTGATGAAGCCGAAGTGGCTCAGCGACGTCAGACCGATCAGGCGCAGGACGTCGTCCTGGCCGATCGCGACCAGGGCGCCGTAGATGATCGAGATGACCGCGATGGTGACCACGACCGGCGTGGCCCACTGCGAGGCCTCGGGGAAGATGCCGAGGCAGAAGCGCAGCATCCCGAAGGTGCCGATCTTGTCGAGCACGCAGACGAGCAGGACGCTGGTGCCCGGTGTGGCCTTCTCGGTCGTGTCGGCCAGCCAGGTGTGCACCGGGAAGAGCGGCGCCTTGATCGCGAAGGCGATGAAGAAGCCGAGGAACAGCCAGCGGCCGGCTTCGGTGCCGATGTCCAGGGCCATCAGGTCCGAGAGGAGGTACGACGGCGTGCCCTGCTGCGCGGAGACGACGTAGAGACCGATCACCGAGGCGAGCAGCACGAGACCGCCGCCGAGCTGGAACATCAGGAACTTGACCGCAGCTGCGCTGCGACCCGCCTTGCCGAAGCCGCCCACCAGGAAGTACGCGGGGATCAGCGTGGCCTCGAAGACGACGTAGAAGAGGAACACGTCGGTGGCCAGGAAGACCGCCAGCGACAGGGCCTCCAGCGCGAGCACCCAGCCGTAGAAGGCCTTCGGGTTCTCGTCGCCGGCGTCCCAGTCGGCGACCAGCACGATCGGGACCAGGACCACGGTCAGCAGCACGAGGAGCAGACCCAGGCCGTCGACGCCGAGCGCGTAGTGCACCCCGAACGCCTCGATCCAGGAGACCTGCTCGGTCATCTGCATGCCGCCGTCGACGTCGTACATCACCGCGACGGCGATGCCGAGTCCGAGGGTGACCGCGGTGACGCCGAGGGCGATCACGCGGGCGTTGGCCGCCGGGAGGGCGGCGATCACCAGGGCCCCGACGAGGGGCACGAGAATCAACGTGGTCAGCATCAGAGGTTCACCGCCAGCATCGCGACGGCGACGATGAGGACGCCGACGAGCACGGAGAGTGCGTAGGAGCGGACGTAGCCGGTCTGCACCTTGCGGAGCTGACCGCCGATGGCGGCGATCGCGCCGCCACCGCCCATGAAGGCGCCGTCGGCACCGTGTCGGTCGAAGGCGAAGAGCCCCGTCACCAGGCGGCGGCCCGGCTGGACCACCAGCCCCTCGTTGATCGCGTCGCCGTAGAGGTCGGCACGGGCGGCCTTGACCACGAGCGAGACGTCACTCGGCGCCGTGTCGGGCACGGGGCGGCGCTGCACCAGCACGATCGCCACGGCGACGCCGATCGCGACGACGAGGGTGACCAGCGCGGTGATGGCGATCGCGGGGAGCGGCAGCTCGTGCTCGGGCTCCGGCCCGGTCACCGGCTCCAGCCAGTGCACGATCCAGCCGTTGACCAGGAGGAGGCCGCCCAGGACCGACAGCGCGGCGAGCACCACGAGCGGCACCGTCATCAGCGCCGGAGACTCATGGGGGTGGACGTCCTTGCGCCAGCGCTTCTCGGTGAAGAAGGTCATCACCATCAGCCGCGTCATGTAGAAGGCGGTGACGCCGGCCCCGATCATCGCCGCGATGCCGACCAGCCAGTTGTCCGCGAGGGCGGCCTCGATGATCTTGTCCTTCGACCAGAACCCGGAGAAGCCAGGGAACCCGATGATCGCGAGGTACCCCATCGCGAAGGTCAGGAAGGTGACCGGCAACGCCTTGTTGAGCACCCCGTAGTGGCGCATGTCGACGTCGTCGTCCATGGCGTGCATCACCGATCCGGCTCCGAGGAACATGTTGGCCTTGAAGAAGCCGTGCGTGATCAGGTGGAAGATCGCGAACGCGTAGCCGGCCGGACCGAGGCCGGCGCCGAGCATCATGTAGCCGATCTGGCTCATCGTGGAGCCGGCCAGCGCCTTCTTGATGTCGTCCTTGGCGCACCCGATCACCGCGCCCCACAGGAGCGTGACGACCGCGACCACGACCACGCAGGTCTGCGCCGTCGGGGCGTACTCGAAGACGAAGTTGGAGCGGACGATCAGGTAGACGCCCGCGGTGACCATGGTGGCTGCGTGGATCAGGGCGGAAACCGGCGTCGGGCCCTCCATCGCATCGAGCAGCCAGGCCTGGAGCGGGACCTGGGCGGACTTGCCGCAGGCGCCGACGAGCAGCAGGATCCCGAACGCCGTCATAGTGCCCTCGGGCGCCTGGTCGGCCAGGGCACTGATGCCCGCGAAGTCGGTGGTGCCGAAGGTGACGAAGGCCAGGAAGATGGCGGTGGCCATGCCCATGTCGCCGACGCGGTTGATCACGAAGGCCTTCTTGGCGGCCTTGGCCGCGGAGTCCTTGTGCTGCCAGAAGCCGATCAGCAGGTAGGAGGCGAGACCGACGCCCTCCCAGCCGAGGAAGAGACCCAGGTAGTTGGCCGAGAGGATCAGCGTGAGCATCGCGGCCACGAAGAGGTTGAGGTAGCCGAAGAACCGGCGACGTCGTACGTCGTGCTCCATGTAGGCGATGGAGTAGACGTGGATCAGCGAACCGACGCCGGTGATGAGGAGCAGGAAGAGCGCAGCCAACGGGTCGTAGAGCAGGTCGGCCCCGACGTCCAGGCCGCCGACCTGGATCCAGTCGTAGAGGTGCTGCCCGATCTGGCGCTCCTCCTCCTCGCGGCCGAGCAGCTGGACCAGCATCACGACGGAGAGGATGAACGAGCCGATCGGCATCGCGGTGCCGAGCCAGTGGCCCCAGCGGTCGGTGTAGCGGCCGCCGAGCAGCAGGATCGCGGCCCCGGCGAGCGGGAGGGCGATGATCAGCCACAGCAACGAGAAGACGCCGTCGGCGCTTTCCGGAGCCACCACCGGGACGACCCCGGTCTCGAGTACGTACATCAGGTGCTCTACCTCAGAACTTCAACAGGCTGGCGTCGTCGACCGAGGCCGAGCGTCGCGTGCGGAAGATGGTCATGATGATCGCCAGCCCCACGACGACCTCGGCCGCGGCCACGACCATGACGAAGAAGGCCGCGACCTGCCCCTCGAGGTTGCCGTTCTGCTTGGCGAAGGCGACCAGGGCCAGGTTGGAGGCGTTGAGCATCAGCTCGACGCACATGAACACCACGATGGCGTTGCGGCGCACGAGCACGCCGATCGAGCCGATGGTGAAGAGGATGGCGCTCAGCACGATGTACTCAGTCACTGTGAGACCACCTTTGCCACAGGATCCGGGGCCCCCGGCGCGTTGTTCGCCGGAGGAGCGAAGCGGGGGAGGTGAAGAACGGGCTGGGGCTTGACGATGTACTCGGTCACTGGTCGGCCTCCCGTCCGTGCTCGTCGAGGCCGAGCTGTCTCTTGAGCTCCTCGATGTCGTCGGCCATCGCGGGCGCCGAACGCACCGTGCCCCGCGCCGACAGGACGCGGGAGATCGAGTCCTCGGCGGCCGTGCCGTCGGGCAGCAGCGCGGGGGTGTCCACGGCGTTGTGCCGGGCGTAGACGCCGGGCGCCGGCAGCGGTCCGAGGTGGGTGCCCTTCTCGGCGTAGTCGCGCACCCGCTTGGCGGCGAGGTCGGCCTGGCTCGGCAGCGGTGTCAGCCGCTCGCGGTGGGCCAGCACCATCGCGCCGACCGCCGCGGTGATCAGCAGGGCGCTGGTGACCTCGAAGGCGAAGACATAGCGAGAGAAGATGATGTTGGCCAGTGCCTCGATGTTGCCGCCGGCGTTGGCCTCGTCGAGCCCCGTGGCGGTCCCCAGGGTGAGCTGGCCCAGACCGACGACGAGGATCAGTCCGACCAGCAGACCGGTCCCGAGGGCCATCACGCGCTGGCCCTTGATGGTCTCCACGATGGAGTCGGAGGCATCGACGCCGACGAGCATCACGACGAAGAGGAAGAGCATCAGGATCGCGCCGGTGTAGACGATGATCTGGACGGCGAACAGGAACGGCGCGTCGAGGGCGGCGTACTGGATGGCGATCGAGATCATCACGACCGCGAGCATCAACGCCGCGTGCACCGCCTTGCGGACGACGAGCAGGCCGAGCGCGGCCAGCACCATGATCGGAGCCAGGCTCCAGAAGGCGATCATGCGGTGCCTCCCTGGTCCTCGGCCGCGCCGGCGCTCGTGGGAGCCGGCGCCGCGTAGGTGTTGCGGTAGTAGGCGCCCTCGTCGTCGCCGAGCCGCATCGGGTGCGGCGGCTGCTCCATGCCGGGCAGCAGGGGCGCCAGCAGGTCGGACTTCTCGTAGATGAGGTCGGCTCGGTTGTTGTCGGCCAGCTCGTACTCGTTGGTCATCGTCAACGCTCGGGTGGGGCAGGCCTCGATGCACAGCCCGCACAGGATGCAGCGCAGGTAGTTGATCTGGTAGACGCGGCCGTAGCGCTCGCCCGGGCTGAAGCGCTCGCCGTCGGGGGCATCGGAGTTGCTGTCGCCCTCGACGTAGATCGCGTCGGCCGGGCAGGCCCACGCGCACAGCTCGCAGCCCACGCACTTCTCGAGGCCGTCGGGCCAGCGGTTGAGCTGGTGCCGGCCGTGGAAGCGCGGCGCGGTGGCGAACTTCTCGTCGGGGTACTGCTCGGTGACGACCTTCTTGAACATCGTCCGGAACGTCACCCCGAACCCCGCGACCGGGTCGATGAACTGTTCCTTGAAGCTCTTGGGCTCGGCCATCAGGCGTCCTCTCCTGACACGGTGGACATGGGGGTCGATCGCTCGAAGGAGACCGGCTCGGCGGAGCCGCGCACGGCACCGCCCACGGGCATCGGCGGGGTCGGGTACGCGCCGGGCAGGTCCGCCGCGGCGTCGCCGCCGATCGCCGGGGGCTCGTCCTCGGACTCCCCGTCGCCGCCGAGGAAGAAGAGCAGCAGGAAGGCCACGAGCACGACGCCGATGATGATCGGCAGGTTGTCGCCCTCGAACCAGCCCTCGGTGCGGGCGACCCGCAGGGTGGCGACCGCGACGATCCAGGCCAGCGAGATCGGGATGAGGTACTTCCAGCCCAGCTTCATGAACTGGTCGTAGCGCATCCGGGGCAGCGAGCCGCGCAGCCAGATGAAGAAGAAGATGAAGGTCAGCATCTTGCCGAAGAACCAGATCACCGGCACGTAGCCCTCGTTGGCTCCCGCCCACAGCTCGTCGATCCAGAAGGGCGCGGACCAGCCGCCGAGGAACAGCGTCGTGGCGAGCGCCGAGACGGTCGCCATGTTGATGTACTCGGCCAGGAAGAACAGGGCGAACTTGATCGAGGAGTACTCGGTGTGGAAGCCACCCACCAGCTCGCCCTCAGCCTCGGGAAGGTCGAACGGTGCCCGGTTGACCTCACCGACCATCGAGATGATGTAGATGACGAACGACGGCAGCAGGATCAGCCCGAACCACAGGTCGTCCTGCGCGGCGACGATCTCCGAGGTGGACAGCGACCCGGCGTAGAGGAAGACCGCGACCAGGGCGAGACCCATCGCGACCTCGTAGGAGATCATCTGGGCGCTCGAGCGCAGTCCACCGAGCAGGGAGTACGTCGACCCGCTCGACCAGCCACCGAGCACGATGCCGTAGATGCCGATCGAGGCGACCGCCATCACGAACAGCACCGCCACCGGCATGTCGGTCAGCTGCAGCTGGGTCCGGGTGTCGGTGAACGGGATCGTGACCTCGGGACCGAACGGGATCACCGAGAAGGTCACGAACGCCGGGATCACCGCGATGATCGGCGCCAGCACGAAGACCACCTTGTCGGCCGCCTTCGGCGTGAGGTCCTCCTTGAACATCAGCTTGGCGCCGTCCGCGAGGGACTGCAGCAGGCCGAAGGGGCCGTTGCGGTTGGGGCCGATGCGGTGCTGCATCCGCGCCACGACGCGGCGCTCCCACCAGATGTTGAAGAGGGTCAGCAGGACCAGGATCAGGAAGATCAGGGCCGCCTTGAGCAGGATGACCCACCACGGGTCGTTGCCGAAGCCTGCGACGGAGTCCATCAGGCGTCCCCTCCGGAGATCGTGACACGCGCACCTGGCGGCGCCAGGTCGGTCAGCAGGCCGAGCCCGCTGGAGTTGGTCGGCACCCAGACGACGCCGTCGACCAGGTCGTCGACGGGCTCGGCCGGCAGCGTGACCGAGCCGCGCTCGCCGGTCAGGGTGACCGTGGGGCCGACGGCGTCATAGACCGCGCGACTGACCTTGGCCACGGCCGGACGGGCGGTGGCCGCCAGGTGCTTGTCACCGGCCTGCATGGTGCCCTGGTCGAGCAGCTGCTTCCAGGTCGACAGGACCAGGCCCTTGTCCGGGTCGCTCAGCGGGTCCTTGACCGCGGCCGCGACGGGGGTCATCGTGGCCCGGGCTCCGTCCCAGGGCCCGATGTCCTCCATCTGCGACCAGACCTCGGCCACGGTGCGGAAGCCCAGCGTGGCGCCGAGCTCCTCGGCGATGCCCGCCAGGACGCGCAGGTCGGGCAACGAGGACGGGCCACCGAGGACCGCGTCGAAGGGCCGCGGGCGACCCTCCCAGTTGACGTAGGTGCCGGCCTTGTCCACGACCGGCGCGACCGGGAACACGACGTCGGCAGCCCGGGTGACGTCGCTGGCACGGACGTCGAGGGCCACGACGAACCGGGCCCGCTCGATCGCGTCCGTGGTCGCGGTCGGGTCGGCGGTGTCGGCGGGGTCGACCCCGCCGATGACGAGCCCGGCGAGCTCACCGGCGCCGAGGGCGGCCACGATGGCGTCACCGTCGCGCCCGGGTGCCTCCGGCAGGGAGTCGACGCCCCACGCGGTGGCCGCGTCGACGCGAGCCTGGGCGTCGGCGACAGGACGGCCACCGGGCAGCAGCGTCGGGAGGCAGCCCGTCTCGAGGGCTCCGCGGTCGCCCGCGCGGCGCGGCACCCAGGCGACCTTGGCCCCCGACTTCGCGACCAGGTCGGCCACGGCGCTGAACGCTCCGGGGACCGTGGCGAGACGCTCCCCGACGAGGATGACCGAGGTGGCGTCGACCCCGTGGTCGGCGTGGCCGAGCAGGGAGGCGACGGCACCGGGCTCGTCGCCGGGCGCCGTGGGGATCAGGGTGCCGTGCATCTTGCTGAGTCCGCGCGTGGTGAACGGCGCGATCGCCAGCACGCGGGTGTTGCTGTGCAGAGCCGCCTTGCGCAGGCGCAGGAAGATCGCCCCCGCCTCGTCCTCGGGCTCGAAGCCGACCAGCACGACGGTGGCGGCGCTCTCGAGGTCGCCGTACGTGACGCTGCCGCCGGCCGGTCCGTCCGGACCGGTGGCCACGACGTGGGCGGCCAGGAAGTCGGCCTCCTCGGCCGAGTGGGGACGGGCTCGGAAGTCGATGTCGTTGGTGCCGAGGGCGACGCGGGCGAACTTGGAGTAGGCGTAGGCGTCCTCCCCCGTGAGCCGTCCCCCGGTGAGCACCCCGACTCCCCCGGCGGCACGAGCGTCGGCCAGACCGCGCGCCGCGACCGAGAAGGCCTCGGGCCACGAGGCGGGCCGCAGGGCGCCGTCCTCGTCACGCACCTGCGGATAGGTCAGACGGTCGGGCTCGGTGGCGTAGGTGAAGGCGAAGCGGTCCTTGTCGGTGATCCACTCCTCGTTCACCTCGGGGTCGTTGCCCGCGAGACGGCGCATCACCTTGCCGCGACGGTGGTCGACCCGGATCGCCGAGCCGCACGCGTCGTGCTCGGCGACGGCCGGGCTGCTGACCAGGTCGAAGGGGCGCGAACGGAACCGGTAGGACTCCGACGTCAGCGCACCGACCGGACAGATCTGGATCGTGTTGCCGGCGAAGTAGGACAAGAAGGGAGCGTTCTCGGCGATGCCGATCTGCTGCTGGGCCCCACGCTCGACGAGAGCGATGAACGGGTCACCGGGGATCTCCTCCGCGAAGCGGGTGCAGCGCTGGCACACGATGCAGCGCTCACGGTCGAGCAGCACCTGCGGGGAGAGGTTGATCGGCTTGGGGAAGGTGCGCTTGACGCCGCCCGATCCCGAGCCCACGAAGCGGGACTCGCCGCGACCGTTGCTCATCGCCTGGTTCTGCAGCGGGCACTCGCCGCCCTTGTCGCAGACCGGGCAGTCGAGCGGGTGGTTGATCAGCAGGAACTCCATCACGCCCTGCTGGGCCTTGTCGGCGGACTCGCTGGTGGCCTGGGTGTTGACCACCATGCCGTCGGCGACGGGCAGCGTGCACGAGGCCTGCGGCTTGGGGAAGCCGCGCCCGTTGCCCGCGTCGGGCACCTCGACCAGGCACTGACGACACGCGCCGGCGGGGGCCAGCAGCGGGTGGTCGCAGAACCGCGGGATCTGGACGCCGATCTGCTCGGCCGCCCGGATCACGAGGGTGTCCTTGGGTACGTCGACCTGGACGCCGTCGATGGTGACGCTGACGGTCTCGACGGCGGTGGCCTTCGCAGCGGACTTCTCGGGGGTGGTGGTCATGTGCGTGTCACGCTCCGGAACGGGTGAGGGACGAGCCCCACACGGTCGAGGCGGCGGGGTCGAGGGGACACCCGCCGTGGGTGAGGTGGGCGACGTACTCGTCTCGGAAGTACTGGATGGAGCTGGAGATGGGGCTGGTCGCGCCGTCCCCGAGGGCACAGAAGGAGCGCCCCAGGATGTTCTCGCACTGGTCGAGCAGCAGGTCGAGGTCTGCCTCGGAGCCCTCGCCCCGCTCGATCGCGGCCAGCGTCTGGACCAGCCACCACGTGCCCTCACGGCACGGCGTGCACTTGCCACAGGACTCGTGCTTGTAGAACTCCGTCCAGCGCAGGACCGCCCGGACCACGCAGGTGGTCTCGTCGAACAGCTGGATGGCCCGGGTGCCGAGCATCGTGCCGGCGCCGGCCATGCCCTCGAAGTCGAGGGGCAGGTCGAGGTGCTCGTCGGTCAGCAGGGGGGTGCTGGAGCCGCCGGGCGTCCAGAACTTCAGCTGGTGACCCTCGCGCATCCCGCCGGAGAGGTCGATCAGCTCGCGCAGCGTGATGCCGAGGGGCGCTTCGTACTGACCGGGGCGGGTGACGTGGCCCGAGAGAGAGAAGATGCCGTAGCCCTTGGACTTCTCGGTGCCCATCGAGGAGAACCACGCAGGCCCGTGCTCGATGATGCTGGGCACGGAGGCGATCGACTCGACGTTGTTGATGACCGTGGGGCTGGCGTACAGACCCGCGACGGCCGGGAACGGCGGCCGCAGTCGCGGCTGACCGCGACGGCCCTCGAGACCCTCGAGCAGCGCGGTCTCCTCGCCGCAGATGTAGGCACCTGCTCCGGCGTGGACGACGATGTCGAGGTCGTAGCCCGAGCCGTGGATGTCCTTGCCCAGGTGACCGGCGGCGTAGGCCTCCGCGACCGCCGCCTGGACGCGGCGGATGACGTGCAGGATCTCGCCGCGAATGTAGATGAAGGCGGTGTTGGCCCGAATCGCGAACGACGAGATGATCACGCCCTCCACGAGGACGTGGGGCGAGGCCATCATGAGCGGGGTGTCCTTGCAGGTGCCCGGCTCGGACTCGTCGGCGTTGACGACGAGGTACTTCGGCTTCGGGTTGTCCTGCGGGATGAAGGACCACTTCATCCCGGTCGGGAACCCGGCGCCTCCGCGACCGCGCAGGCCGGAGTCCTTCACGGCGGCGATGATGTCGTCCTGCGCCATCGTCAGCGCCTTCTTCAGCGAGGCGTAGCCGCCCCGGGACTCGTAGACCGGGAGCGTCCAGCTGCGGTCGGTGCCCCAGTCCTTGGTGAGGACGGGAGTGAGGGTGCTGACGTCACTCATCGGCTGCCTCCTGCTGCTTGGTCTCGGTCTCGGCCCGCGCGGTGTCCGCCTGCTCAACAGCGCCCTCCGCGGTGCTCGGCTCAGTGCCCGTCTCGCCCGACGCATCGGCACCGGGCGCCGTCCAGCCCCGCTGCTCGGCGATCCGCAGCCCCAGCAGCGATGCCTCGCCTGCGGCCGGACCTTCGTCGACCCGGTCGTCGGGGAAGCCGGCGAGGACCCGCTCGGCCTCACGCCAGGTGCAGATCCGCGGTCCTCGCGTGGACGTGACCTCCTTGCCGGCCTGCAGGTCGTCGACGACCTGGACCGCCGAGTCAGGCGTCTGGTTGTCCATGAACTCCCAGTTGACCATCATCACCGGTGCGTAGTCGCAGGCCGCGTTGCACTCGAGGTGCTCGAGGGTGATCGACTTCTTGCCCGGAGCCTCCTCGGTGGTCTCGTCGTTGCCGACGTCGAGGTGGTCCTTGAGCTTGGCGAAGATCTCGTCACCGCCCATCACGGCGCAGAGCGTGTTGGTGCACACCCCGACGTGGTAGTCGCCGACCGGCTTGCGCTTGTACATCGTGTAGAAGGTCGCCACGCCGCTGACCTCGGCCGGGCTGATCTCGAGGATCTCGGCGCAGGTCTCGATGCCCTCGGGCGTGACCCTGCCCTCCACGGACTGCACCAGGTGCAGCATCGGCAGCAGTCCCGAGCGCTTCTCGGGGTAGCGGGCCGCGATCGCACGCAGCTCCTCCAACGTGGTGGTCTCCAAGGTCATTACCTATCCACTCCGCCCATGACAGGGTCGATGGAGGCGATCGCGACGATGACGTCGGCCACCTGGCCGCCCTCGCTCATCACGCTGGTCGCCTGCAGGTTGGTGAAGGACGGGTCCCGGAAGTGGGTGCGGAAGGGGCGCGTGCCGCCGTCGGAGACGACGTGGGCGCCGAGCTCCCCGCGGGGGGACTCGACCGGGACGTAGGCCTGCCCCGGCGGGACCCGGAACCCCTCGGTGACGAGCTTGAAGTGGTGGATCAGGCCCTCCATCGACTCCCCCATGATGTGGCGGATGTGGTCGAGGGAGTTGCCCATGCCGTCACTGCCGATCGACAGCTGGCTGGGCCAGGCGACCTTCTTGTCGGCGACCATGACCGGCGCACCCTCGAGCCCGGCCAACCGGTCGGCGGCCTGCTCGATGATCCGCAGCGACTCCCACATCTCGTTGAGCCGGACCCGGAAGCGTCCGTAGGAGTCGGAGGTGTCCCAGGTCTGGACGTCGAAGTCGTAGTCCTCGTAGCCGCAGTAGGGCTCGGACTTGCGCAGGTCCCAGGGGTAGCCGGTCGAGCGGACCACCGGCCCGGTCATCCCGAGCGCCAAGCAGCCGGCGAGGTCGAGGTGACCCACGCCCTCGAGGCGGCCCTTGAAGATGGGGTTGGCGTTGCAGAGCGCGGCGTACTCGGGCAGACGCTTCTTCATCAGGGCGATGAAGGCGCGGATCTCGTCGAGAGCGCCGACCGGGAGGTCCTGGGCGACGCCGCCGGGCCGGATGAACGCGTGGTTCATCCGCAGACCGGTGATCAGCTCGAAGAGGTCGAGGACCAGCTCGCGCTCGCGGAACCCGATCGTCATCACGGTCAGCGCGCCGATCTCCATCCCACCGGTCGCGATGCAGACCAGGTGGGAGGAGAGCCGGTTGAGCTCCATGAGGAGCACCCGCATCACGTTGGCCTTCTCCGGGATGTCGTCCTCGATGTCGAGGAGACGCTCCACGCCGAGGCAGTAGGTCGCCTCGTTGAAGAACGGCGAGAGGTAGTCCATCCGGGTGACGAACGTCGTGCCCTGCACCCAGGAGCGGAACTCCATGTTCTTCTCGATGCCGGTGTGCAGGTAGCCGATGCCGCAGCGGGCCTCGGTGACCGTCTCGCCGTCGATCTCGAGGATCAGGCGCAGCACGCCGTGCGTCGAGGGGTGCTGCGGCCCCATGTTGACCACGACCCGCTCCTCGACGCCGTCGGAGCCGGCCAGGCCCTCCACGATGTCGTCCCAGTCGCGGCCGCTGACGGTGAAGACCTTCCCGTCGGTGGTCTCGGTGCTGCCGGCGTAGATGTCCTCTGTCGTCATGAATAGCTCCTGCGCTCGTCGGGCGGAGGGATGGTTCCACCCTTGTACTCGACCGGGATGCCGCCGAGCGGGTAGTCCTTGCGCTGCGGGTGGCCGGGCCAGTCGTCCGGCATCAGGATCCGGGTCAGCCCGGGGTGCCCGTCGAAGATCAGGCCGAACATGTCGTAGGCCTCGCGCTCGTGCCAGTCGTTGGTCGGGTACGTCGCGATCGTCGACGGCAGGTGCGGGTCGGAGTCGGGCACCGACACCTCGACGCGAACCCGACGGTTGTGGGTCATCGAGAGCAGGTGGTAGACCGCGTGCAGCTCGGCGCCGGTGTCGTCGGGGTAGTGCACGCCACTGACGCCCGTGCAGAGCTCGAAGCGCAGCTGGGGGTCGTCGCGCAGCAGCTTCATCACCGCGACGAGGTCCTCACGGCGGACGTGGAAGGTGATTTCCTTGCGGTGGACCACCACGCTCCACGGTGCGGTGAAGGCCGGCTCGAGGGCGTCGGCCACCTCGTCGTACCAGCCGCCGAAAGGACGCTCGGCGGCACCGGGATAGACGATCGGGGCGACCAGGCCGCCGAAGCCGCTGGTGTCGCCGGTGCCGCGCGCACCGAACATGCCGGTGCGGGTGCCGACGGTCTTGACCTCGGGGTCGCCGGTCGCCGGCACCTTCCCCTCGGGGCCGGACTGGTCGGGTCCGGTGGTCTTGTCCTCGTCGCTCATCTGAGAAGTCCTCGCTGCTCGGAGGTCGGCAGGGCGCGCAGGGCCTCGTTCTCCAGGTCGACGATCTGGGCCTGGCGGTTGGCGCCGAACTTGGTGTGCTGGACCTGGTCGTGCAGCTTGAGGATCGCGTCGATCAGCATCTCGGGCCGGGGCGGGCAGCCAGGCAGGTACATGTCGACGGGCACGACGTGGTCGACGCCCTGCACGACGGCGTAGTTGTTGAACATCCCGCCACTGCTGGCGCACACGCCCATGGCGAGCACCCACTTGGGCTCGGCCATCTGGTCGTAGATCTGACGCAGGACCGGGGCCATCTTCTGACTCACCCGGCCGGCGACGATCATCAGGTCGGCCTGGCGCGGGCTGGCGCGGAAGACCTCCATGCCGAAGCGGGCCAGGTCGTACTTCGGGCCGCCCGACGTCATCATCTCGATCGCGCAGCACGCGAGGCCGAACGTCGCCGGCCAGAACGACGCCTTGCGCATGTAGCCGGCGAGGCCCTCGACCGAGGTCAGCAGGACGCCGCTGGGAAGCTTCTCTTCGATGCCCATGGTGTGCTCGCTCTCAGATCAGGGGTGCTGGTTCGGTCGTCTGCGGGTCATCGACCCGGTGGCCGCGGTCAGTCCCACTCGAGGCCGCCGCGGCGCCAGACGTAGGTGTAGGCGATGAAGACGGTGGCGATGAAGAGCACCATCTCGACGAGTCCGAAGACGGCCATCGCGTCGAAGTTCACCGCCCACGGGTAGAGGAAGATGATCTCGATGTCGAAGACGATGAAGAGCATCGCGGTGATGTAGTACTTCACCGGGAACCGGCCGCCACCGACGGGCTGCGGGGTGGGCTCGATGCCGCACTCGTAGCTGTCGACCTTGGCCCGGTTGTAGCGGCTCGGGCCGACCACCATGCTCGTGATGATGGAGCCGACCGCGAAGAGTGCCGCCAGCGCCGCGAGGGCGAGCACGGGGGTGTAGAGCTCCATCAGGGTTCCTTCCGCAGGTCCGACACGCCCTGCGACCCAGCCGTCGGCCGTCACGTGGCGATGACTCTTTGTGGCTTTGTGAACTGAATCACGAGTGGCGCACGCGCCATACTGCCACTCCCCGCGGCCCGCGTCACACCCGGGTTCGACCCTCGGAAACACCGTCCCACCTGGGCATTTACCGCACGTCGGCGTTGCCTAATTAGTTCCCTGGCGGCGACCCGACATCGGCGAGCGACGGGTCAGCGCACGGCGCGGTGCAGGGCGACGATGCCGCCCGTGAGGTTGCGCCACTCGGGGCGCTCCCAACCGGCCTCACCGATGAGGGCGGCCAGCCCGTGCTGGTCGGGCCACGCCCGGATCGACTCGGCGAGGTAGACGTAGGCGTCCGGCGCGGAGGAGACCGCGCGCGCCACCGACGGCAGCGCCTTCATGAGGTACTCCAGGTAGACCGTGCGGAAAGGCGCCCACGTCGGCTGGCTGAACTCGCACACGACGAGGCGCCCCCCGGGCCGGGTCACCCGGCGCAGCTCGCGCAGACCGGCCAGCGGGTCGACGATGTTGCGCAGGCCGAAGGAGATCGTGACCGCGTCGAAGGTGGCGTCGGCGAAGGGCAGCCGGGTGCCGTCGCCGGCCGTGAAGGGCAGGTGCGGGCGCGCCCGCTTCCCCACGCGCAGCATCCCGATGGAGAAGTCGCACGGCACCACCACCGCACCACGGTCGTCGAAGGGCTGGCTCGACGTGCCGGTGCCGGCCGCCAGGTCGAGCACGCGCTCGCCGTACTGCGGGTCGACGGCCTCGATCACGTCGTGGCGCCACCGGCGGTCCTGCCCCAGGGACAAGATGTCATTGGTGATGTCGTAGCGACGGGCGACCGCGTCGAACATCCCTTGGACGTCGGTCGGCTGCTTGTCGAGGTCTGCACGGGGCACGCGGCCGAGCCTATGTGCACCCGGTCAGGGATCTCCCGCCGAGGCCCCACCGATCCGCAACCAATCCCTGCTCCGGTGCGTCTCCTCACTGTTAGCCGATTTCCCGACGCACCACTGGCATCATCAGCCACACGCGTCACACCGCTCAGGAGCTGCCCATCATGCGTCTCGTTCGCCGCCTCACGGTGACCCTCGTGGTCGCCGCCCTGATCGCCGTCACCGGCGTCGCGATGGGGTATGCCCTCGACATCAACGGGATGCGCGAGGCCACCCAGCGGGCCGCCGGCATCGAGCCCGAGGCTGCCCCGAGCGGCCCCAGCAGCCCGAGCAGCCCCACGACGGCCACGCCCAGCCCGGAGCCCACGATCGACCCCACGCTCGACCCCACGCCGGCGCCGACCCCCTCCCCCGCGCCGACGCCCAGTCCTGAGCCGGAGCCGCGCGGCGGACCTGCCCTGCTCTCCCCCGAGGACCGTGGTCCGGACGTGCGGTCCCTGCAGGCGCGCCTGCGTCAGATCCAGTGGTTCAACACCGACGTGACGGGCTTCTTCGGCGACGTCACGGCCGAGGCCGTCTCCGGGTTCCAGGCCAAGCGGGAGATCCCGGTGACCGGCTACGTCGACCAGGAGACGATGGACCGGCTGGTGGCGATGACCACGAAGCCCACCGCCGACGAGCTCGCCAACCGCTTCGACACGGCTCCGGGGGCCAACGTCCCCGGCGCACTCGACGCGCGCTGCTCGACCGGACGCGCGCTGTGCATCGACAAGTCCAGCCGGACGCTGCGCTGGGTCGTCGGCGGCACCGTCCGCACGACCGTCGACGTCCGGTTCGGCGCGGAGTACACCCCGACCCGCGAGGGCGTGTTCTCGGTGAACTTCAAGAGCCGCGACCACGTCTCGTCGCTCTACGGCAGCTCGATGCCGTTCGCGATGTTCTTCTCCGGTGGCCAGGCGGTGCACTACTCCTCCGACTTCGCGTCGGTCGGCTACAACGGCGCCTCGCACGGCTGCGTCAACGTGCGCGACTACGACGCCGTGGCCGCGCTGTTCGACCAGGTCCAGGTCGGCGACAAGGTCGTGGTCTACCGCTCCTGACCCGAGCGAGCCCCCCGGGCACCCCGGGCGGCCGGTCAGCCCTTCTCGCCCTCCAGCAGCGCGTCGGAGGCCTCGATGGTCTCGTCGATGGTCAGGCCCTGCGACGTCACGTCGTACAACAGCCCGTCGGCACCGGACTGGCAGTGGACCCGCTGGGGCAGCTCGGCCGGGTCCGCAACCTGACCGGCTGCGACGGGCTGGGCGTAGATGACCGAGCAGACACCGCTGTCGGTCTCCACGAAGTCCAGGGTCGAGCGTGCCACGCCCTGCACCTCGGGCGAGATGGGCGTGCCGTCGGGAACGAACAGACCGGGCTCACCGGGTCCGACCGTCACCGTCACCAGGACCGAGCCGTCGGTACGGCCGTAGATGCCGAAGGCCGAGGGCTCGCCGTACAGCTCAGCGACGTTGGCCGCGCCCGAGTTGACGATGTCGGCCAGTGCCTCGGCACCGCCGGACTGCTCGACGATCTCGGCGGGCATCTCGGGGCTGGTCAGGGAGACCAGGTCTCCCGGCAGGGACTCGGGGAGCGGCGCGAGCGCCTCCACGCCGGGCCCCTCACCTCCCTCAGCGCCTTCGGCGCCGGCGACCTCGGGGAGCCCCACGGCGAAGCCGACCACCGCGGCGAGCAGGACCACGCCGCTTCCGGCGGCGGCGAGAGCGGTGCGGGTGGAGGACGGGCGGCTCGAGGTGCTCATGGATTCGAGTCTGACAGCCGGGTGAGCAGCAGCCCGCACGAGGCTGGGTAGGCTCACCGGGTGAGCATGGGTGCGATGACCGACGAGCAGGCTGCGCCACTCGTCGTCCGCACCGCCCGGCTGGACCTCGACACCGCAGCAGCACTCGTGGACCTCCTCCCGGACACCGACCCGGTCGCCTGGCTGCGCCGAGGCGAGGGCGTGGTGGGATGGGGCGTGGCCGCCCAGGTGCGCACGCGGGGCGCGGACCGCTTCGCCGACGCCGACGACTGGTGGAGCCGACTGACCGCTCGAGCCGTCGTCCGCAGCGACCTCGCCGAGCCGGGGACCGGCCTGATCTGCTTCGGCACCTTCGCGTTCGCCGACGAACCCGGGGACTCCCACCTCGTGGTCCCCCAGGTCGTCGTGGGACGACGCGGGGACAACGCCTGGATCACGACCGCCTCCACCACGGGGCTCGACCTCCTCGACGTGGCCGTCGCCGAGGCCGAGCCTCCCGAGGCTCCTCGGGGCGTGCGCTTCGCCGACGGCGCCCTGGACGGCGACACCTGGATGAAGGCCGTCGCCGACGCTGTCGACCGGATCGTCTCCGGCGACCTCGAGAAGGTCGTGCTCGCCCGGGACCTGTTCGCCACCGCCGACGAACCCATCGACGTCCGGTGGCCGCTCCGGCGCCTCACCGAGCTCTACCCCACGTGCTGGACGTTCCACGTCGCAGGACTCTTCGGCGCCACCCCCGAGCTGCTCGTGCGTCGCGAGCGCGGCCTGGTCACCTCACGCGTGCTGGCCGGCACCATTCGACGTACCGGTGACGACGGGCGCGACCTGGCACTGGCTGCGACCCTGGCCCGGTCGTCGAAGGACCTCGCCGAGCACGAGTACGCCGTCCGCTCGGTCGCCGACTCCCTCGAGCCGCACTGCTCCTCCATGAACGTCCCCGAGGCGCCGTTCGTGCTGCACCTGCCCAACGTGATGCACCTGGCCAGCGACGTGGCCGGCGTCGTGCACGACGCCGAGACGGTCTCCTCGCTGCAGCTGGTGGCCTCCTTGCACCCGTCCGCCGCGGTCGGTGGCACGCCCACCGACGCGGCCCAGCACCTGATCACCGAGCTCGAGGGCATGCCGCGCGGACGCTACGCCGGCCCGGTCGGCTGGATGGACGCCAGCGGAGACGGGGAGTGGGGCATCGCCCTGCGCTCTGCGGAGATCTCCGGCTCCACCGTCCGACTCTTCGCCGGGTGCGGCATCGTGGCCGACTCCGACCCCGCCTCCGAGCTGGCCGAGACGCAGGCGAAGTTCGTGCCGGTGCGCGATGCCCTCAGCGGCTGACCGTTGCCCTCACCCTGACTCCAGGCTCACGGGAATCGCCGCCGCTGGTTTGACGCGACCTCCACCGTGGAAGGACCGACGCATGTCATTGCGTCGTCGTCGACACCGGGCGCTGAGCATCACCGCCTGCGCCAGCGCTGTGGCGCTGGTCCTCGCCGGTTGCCAGACCGACGAGGAGGACCGGCAGGAGGACCGGCAGGAGGTCGTCGTCAGCCTCCGCTCCGATCTCTGTCCCGAGCTGGATCCGCAGGCCACGCTCGCTGAGGCCGCGCCGACCGTGACCTGGACGGTGTCGCCGGCCTCCAGCGACGCGGGCACCGTCCGACTCACCTGCACGCTGACCGGTGACGACCCCGCCGCCCCCACCTGGCGGCGCGTGACCGTGCCCGGCGACCCTGTCGTCAGCGTCGGCCTGGACGTGGGGCTCGACTGCTGGGCACCCCTCGAGGCAGGCCTGTCCGAGGGCACCGACATCGAGTCGACGGAGCCGGTCGACGGCTGGTGGGACGAGGGCTTCCTGCAGCGGCGCTCCGACACGTCCGACTCGGGGGGCTCCTCCCCTCGGGTCCCCGAGCGCATCGGCAACGCCAGTGTCTCCCAGGTCGTCCGCCAAGGGGAGCTCTGCGCCTTCGTCTTCGTCCAGGAGACGTTGGTCGACGCAGCCGACATCGCCTCCCTGCAGCAGCGAGGAGTCGCCATCGCACAGGCGATCCTCGAGCGGGTCCCCGACCTCACCAGAACGGAGAGCTCCTCATGAGCGCCCCCCACCTCGATCCCCGGGACCAACCCGGATACCGGGCGGAGTTCGACCCGGGCGACCACCGCAACGTCGGGCACGGCAAGGAGCTGGGTGCCGACCTCCACGCCCTCTACCTCGCCGGGCGCACCCACCTGCCTGCACTGGCCCAACAGTTCGTGACGATGAGCGACGCCTCGCACCAGCACCGGGCCCGCGTGCAGTACCTCGCGGACTCCGTGCAGAACCCGCCCGCGATGAGCGCGGCTGCAGCCATGGCCGACGAGCTCGCCGTGGCGCTGTACCGGACCAGCCTGGCCCTGGCTGACAGCGGCCGGGCCCTCGTCTCGATCGCGACGGACTATGCCTCGACCGACGAGGTCGCCTGCCAGGAGTTCAACCGGCTCAACCGGATCCGGTCGGACGAGCTCGGACTGCCCACCCCACCCGTCACCCCGCCGATCAGCCCCTCGGAGCCGACGCCCGCCTACGTGCCTCCGGAGCCGCCGAGCCTGCTCGACCAGCTCAAGGACCTGGGTGGTCGGGTGGGCGACGGCCTGAGCAGCTGGTGGGAGGACCTCACCGACGGAGAGCCACCCGAGGAGGACGGCGCGAGCACCGGCGGCGACGAGGAGCCGTGGGGCGACGACCTCACCCCGACCTCGGGAGGTCAGTCGTGAGCGACGACTCCTTCGACGCGAGCGCGGTCCGCAAGCGGGTCGAGGACATCTGCGACAAGCTCGGTGAGCTCTGGGGCATCGACCATGTGCTCCGGGAGAAGTGGGACGGCCAGTTCTACTCCGCCTTCCTGCGTGAGCAGCAGGAGAACGAGGAGACGGTGGGGTTCTCCGTCAAGATCGAGATCGGCCGGACCGCTCCCTTCGAGGAGCACATCTACGTCCCCGGATCCATCGTGGGACCCGACGAGACGCCGGTGGGCTACTCGTGGAGCTACCGGCGGGAGGTGGCCGAGGACTACGCCCGCGACAAGATCGAGGAGGGCATCGAGAAGGCGAAGTCGGAGATCCTGCCCTGGCTCGAGTCCCTCGCCTCGCTCCTCGACGCCCGCAGCCACGAGTTCACCTCCGCCTCCGACGACATCAACGCCGACGTCGAGCTCGCGCTCAAGTCTGCGGTGGTCGACGACTTCGCGGGGCTCCAGAAGTCGGTCGTCGACTGGGAGGGAGACGCCGCCGACCAGTTCGCGACGTACTTCCACAACCGGATGCAGGCCGCGTCGCACCAACAGGTGTTCCTGGCCGAGGGCATCAGGGCCATCATCCTGGCCGGACAGGTGACCGTCAGCCACGCCCAGCAGTCACTCGACCAGCTGACCTCGACCATCGACGCGATCCTCGACGACCAGCTCAGGCAGCGCAAGGAGACGCACGAGCCGAAGGGGTGGAGCACCGGCACCTGGCTGCTGGCCGCCGCGACCGTGGTCGCCCTCGTGGCGGCGGTACCGACGGGAGGCGGGTCCGTCGGCGCGCTGAGCGCCACGGTGGCGGTCGCAGGGGCGAGCAACGGTCTGCTGCAGTTCGGTGCGCGACTGGCGGACAACGCCGACGCCGAGGAGCAGACGATCGAGGTGGCCTACTCGAGCGACGTGCTGGAGCAGCTCACCCGTGGTTTCGACGACATCGTCGACCGCTACCGCGACAACTGGGACAACGTCGAGACCAACCTCAGCACGCCCATCAGGGGCTGGATGGACAACGCCATCGCGAAGAACTGGCTGTGGCCGGCGCGACCCGACCTGACCGACTCACCGACGCCGGGCGAGTTCTACCACGAGAGCAAGAACTACTGAGACGCCTCGTCCCCAGGCAGAGGCGCCGCGACGGCCACGGTCGAGCTCGCCGCGATCCTCGAAGCCACGCCGTCGACCAACGCTCGTACGCGCGCTACTCCAGGTCCGCGCCGTCGGGCACGCGCACGAACGACAGCTCGCCGATGAGGTTGGCCATGTGGGTGTCGACCATCCCGAGCGCGAGGTCGCTGTAGACCTTGTCGTGGATCCCGAGGCTGCGCGGGGCGGCTACCTCACGGACGAAGTCGACCGCCTCGCTCATCTTCAGCCACGGCGCCGAGATCGGCGCGAGAAGCACGTCGATCGCCTCTCCGGGCGGCGTCAGCGCATCACCCGGGTGGTAGACGCTCTCGTCCCCGCACGTCAGCAGGTAGCCGGAGTTGTCGAACCGCGGGTAGTCGGGGTGGATGACCGCGTGCTTCTCGCCCACCACCCGCACCGGGACGCCCAGGTCGAGCAGGTCGCCGGGGCTCACCACACGCACCCGCTCGCTCAGGTCGGGCGCGTGCTCGGCGATGACCTGCGCAACGGCGTCGATGGTCACGATCGGCGCGTCGACGGCGCGCAGGTGCTCGGCGTCGTAGTGGTCGGCGTGCTCGTGCGTGATCAGCACGACGTCGGCACCCTCGACCGCCTCGCGGGCAGTGAAGCCGCCCGGGTCCAGCACGAGCCGCACCCCGGCGTGCTCGACGCGCACACACGCATGACCGAACTTGGTGATCCGCATGCCACGAAACTACTCGCCGTCCCCGCTCGGGGTCCGCCACCCGCACGAGGTCGGTCACCAGCGCGCTGTCCTCGCCCACAAGGGTGACCCCTCGGCGTACAGTGACGCCGTGCTGCTCAAGGAGCGCCTGGACACGGCGGTGCAGGTTCGCCGGACCCTGACCTCGGGCAGCTCGCTGGTCCTGTCCGGACCCCGCGGCAGCGGGCGCACCAGCGTGGTCGAGGAAGCCGCCCGACTGCTCGGGGGTCGCGCGTACGTCGTGCGTGGCAGCGAGGGCCGCTCGGGCATCCCGCTGGCCGCCTGCTCGGAGCTGGTCTCGTCCTTCGGGGACGTCGACGCCGAGCCGCTGCGTCTCTACGCCACCCTCCCCAAGGTCCTGCTCTCGGCCGACGTCGTCGTGCTGGTCGACGACGCCGACCATCTCGACCTCGCCTCGGCCGCCCTGCTCTCCCAGAGCGCGCGGGCCGGTGTGCCGATGGCGTTCGCGACGAGCTCGCCGTCGCTGCTGCCGCCCTCGTTCCGCGACGCGCGGGAGCGATCGGGCTGGCCGACCTACGAGCTCGAGCCTCTGGCCGACGACCAGGTGCTCGCGCTCGCGGCGGCCCAGCTCGGTGACGAGCTCTCACCTCAGTCTGCGGCGCTGCTGCTGTCCCACGCCCGCGGCAACCCCCGGATCGCTCTCGAGCTCGTCCGCTCGGCGACCGGGTTGTCGTCGACCGCGGCGGGCATCGACCTCGGGACCCTCGTCCTGACACCGGCCATCCGCGACCTCGTCGACCTCTCCGGCCTCAGCGACGATGAGCTCCACCTGCTGCGTCTGCTCTGCCTCGCCGGTCCGCTCCCGATGGACGTGCTGGATCTGGCGGGCGTGGAGGAGCTCGAGCGACAGGGCCTCGTGGACTGCGCACGCCACGAGCAGCAGGAGATCGTCTCGCTGGTCGACCCGCTGCTCGACGACGTCGTCACCGCGACCCTCACTCCCCTGGCTCGTCGGCGCCTGGCCGGCGAGCTGGCCGACGCCCTCGAGTCCCTGCCCGGGTGGACCGGCGTGGCCACCTTGGCGGCGGTGAGGGCCGGACGTGGTCCCGACCCCCTGCGTCTCGAGCTGGGTGCCCGACGAGCGCTGGCCGCCGGGCGGCCCACCGAGGCGATGGAGCTCCTGCGCGCCTGCCTCGCAGACGACGGCCGAGATCAGTCCCTCGAGCCTCGTCTCGCCGTCCTCCTGGGGGCCGCGCTCTCCGCCCAGGGCGCCCTGACAGAGGCACGCGAGGTGCTCGAGAAGGGCCTGGCCGATGCCGGGACCGACCTCGAGCGCCGCGACCTCGGCCAGCAGCTCGGCCTGCTGCACGCCGTACGCGCCTCGGACCCGGCCACGGCGGTGAGCACCGTCGAGACGATCGCGTCGGGGATCGACGACCCCGAGTGCCGGGCCGTCCTGCTCACCGATCTCGCCAAGTGGCGGATGATGGCCGGGCACCCGGCGGCGGACATCACCCTCGCGCTCCCCGGTGTCGGCGCCAGCCTCGATGCTGCGGCCGCGGTCAACGGTGCGCTCATCGGAGCGATGATCGAGGTGCTGGGCGGATCGCTCCCCGAGGCCCGTCGACACGTCGAGCTCGGCCGCCGAGCCCTCCTGGAGACTGACGCGGCCCTGACCTTCGCCCCCCACCTGCTCGACCTGTCGAGCTTCCTGGCGGAGGTCTTCGACGGCCGCGTCGTGGCGGCGGAGGAGCTCGCCACGCTGCGCCGCAACGCCGCGGCCCGGGCCGCTGACGAGTCCCTGGGCATGTGGGAGTTCGCGACCGCCGAGGTGGCCCTCCACGTCGGCCGCTACGCCCTCGGGGTCGAGCTGGCGTCGCGAGCGCGGCGACATCTCGCCTGGCGTGACTTCACCGGGCTGCGCCCCACGGCGGTCGCTCTCGATGCCGCCCTGATGGCGCGCACCGGACGACCCTCGACGGCACTCGACCTCCTGTCGGAGGTCACCGACGACCATCGCGCCGACATCAAGGTCGAGCTCCACGTCGCGCGGGTCCGGACCGAGGCGGCGCTGGTCTCCGGCGATCGCGCCGGTGCCGCGGAGATCCTGTCCGTGGCGGCACGGCGCGCCGTCGAGGAGGCGCACCTCCACCTGGCCGTGCTGGCCTTCGACGAGGCGTTCATGGTCGACCCGAGCGCCGAGCGCGCCGCGGAGCTGATCTCCGTAGCACCCCCCACGGGACTGGCCGAGCTCCTCGTCGCCCGGGTCGAGGCGGTGCGCAGCGGCAAGGCGCAGGCGATCATCGAGGCCTCGCGGTCGCTGATGGACGCCGGCATGCCCGGGCGCGCCGGCTGGAGCGCGGCGAAGGCTGCGGCCTTGACCAGGGAGTCAGGCAGCGAGGCCGCCTCACGCTCCTACCGGCACCAGGCCACGGTGCTCGCCTCCGAGCACGGGGCCTCGCTGTGGCCCGACGACGCCGACGGCGTGCTGCTCACGCCGCGCGAGCTGCAGATCGCGCGCTTGGCTGCCGCTCGCGTGCGCAGTCGCGAGATCGCCGAGCAGCTCGACCTGTCGGCACGCACGGTGGACAACCACCTGGCACGGATCTTCCGCAAGCTCGGCATCTCCGGGCGCGGCGACCTCGCGACCGCCCTGGCGGTGGCCGAGGTCGGCGAGTCCGTCGAGATCAGCTCTTCCTGAGCCCCGGCAGGGTCTCGACCCCGAGCTCGGCGACGGCGCCCCACCGCTCGACCGGACCGGCCGGTGCCCCAGGCTCGGCGGTGGCGTCGACCACGTCGACCACCAGGCAGGTCACGTTGTCGACGCCGCCGGCGTCCAGCGCGGCCGCCACCAGCAGGTCGACGACGGACTCGGCGTCGGGCACCGCCAGGATCAGGGCCAGGGTGGCGTCGTCGACGAGGTCGCTCAGGCCGTCGCTGCACATGAGCAGCCGGTCACCGGGGACCACCTCGAGCTCGCCGAGGTCGGGCTCCGACAGCCCGCCCCCGCCCAGTGATCGCATCACGATGTGTCGGTGTGCGGAGCGACGGGCCTGTGCGGGGCTGAGCTTACCGGCGTCGACCATCGCCTGCACGAGGGTGTGGTCGTGCGTCACCTGCTCGAGGACCTGCCTGCGCCAGAGGTAGGCGCGCGAGTCACCCAGGTGCGCGATCGCCGTGCGCGTGCCGTCGGTGTGCACGGCGGTGAAGGTGGTGCCCATCCCGGCGAGCGACGGGTCGACGGTGACGGCCTCGCGGATCTCGGCGCGGGCCCGGTCGACCACCTGCTCGAGCAGCTCGGCCGGCGCGAGGTCGCTACCGTCGCGCAGCGCGTCCTCGGCGATCCGGACCGACGTGGAGGAGGCCACCTCTCCCGCCGCCGCTCCGCCCATCCCGTCGGCCACCACCACGAGGCGCGGGCCGCTCAGCCCGGAGTCCTCGTTGTGGGAGCGCACCAGCCCCACGTGACTCGCGGCGGCGGTGCGGAACTGCAGCATGACCTCAGTCTCGCACCGGGCACCGACATCCGCAGGCGAGCCGAACGGCGGGCTGGGCGTGAGGGATACCGTCGGGTGGTGCGACTCGACCTGTCCGATCCCACGCTCGACGTCACCTCGCCGGAGGTGCACGCCGCGCGCGAGCAGAGGTGGTACGCCGAGACGCCCTGGGGGCACGCGGTCCTGCGCTACGAGGCGGCCTCCGCGGTGCTGCGTGATCGCCGCTTCCGCCAGGGCAACGCCCGCTGGCCGGAGCAGAACGGCGTACCGCACGGACCGTTCTCCGCCTGGTGGCACGAGACGCTGCTGAGTCTCGAGGGAGACGACCACGCCCGGACACGGCGGCTGCTCGTGCCGGCCTTCCGCAACAAGGCGATCGCGGCGATGACCCCACGGTTCACCGCGCTGGCACACGAGCTCGTCGACGGCTTCGCACCGAGCGGCTCGGTGGAGTTCATCTCCGAGTTCGCCGAGCCGTACGCGGCGCGGATCATCTGCCTGCTCCTCGGCATCGACGAGTCCGCGTGGCCCGAGGTGGCGCACTGGGCCGACGACCTGGGCGCGTCGTTCTCGATCGACGTCGGACGACAGGTCCCACGGATCGAGGCGGCGCTGGCCGGTCTCTCGGCGTACGTCGAGGACGTGGTGGTCGACCGGAGACGTCGCCCACGCGACGACCTGGTCTCCACCTTGACCGCCACCCTGGCCGAGCCGGACGGTCTCACCGAGCGCGAGCTGAACGTCGCGTTGGTGTTCCTCGCCTTCGTCGGGATGGAGACCACCCGCAACCAGCTGGGGCTGGCGCTGCAGACCCTGCTGCGCCATCCCGACCAGTGGCGGCTCCTGGGCGAGCGGCCCGACCTGGGGCCCCGGGCCGTGGAGGAGGTGATGCGCGTGAACCCCACGGTGACCTGGGTGACGCGCGAGGCGCTCGAGGATCTCGTGCTCGAGGACCCGGCCGGAGGCCCACCGCTGCGGGTCGCGCGCGGCGGCATCGTGCAGGTGCTCTCCCACGCCGCCGGCACCGACCCCTCCGCGATGCCCGACCCGTCGTTCGACATCACCGCCCAGCGGCCGCCCCACCACGGCTTCGGCGCCGGGATCCACCACTGCCTGGGTCACTTCGTCGCGCGCACCGACATGGCCGTCGCCCTGCCGCTGCTGGCGCGCCGGATGCCGGACGCGCGCCCCGACGGACCGGGGCGGTGGCTGCCCGTCTCCGGCAACACCGGGGCCGTGCGGTTCCCGATCACCTTCTCCCCGGGCGTGGGTGCGCCCGATGCCTGACGAGAGCCGCGACCCGACGGGCCGCGCTGGAGGCGTGCGGGTGCGGCGCGCCGAGGCCGCCGACGCGGAGCCGCTGGTCATCGTGCACGAGGCGTGCTGGCGCGAGGCGTACGCCGACCTGATGCCGCCCGGCTTCATCGACGAGGTGTTCGCCGACCGCGCCGCCCACGTCCAGCGACGCATCGAGCAGGCTGCCGAGGGTCGGGCGACCTGGGTGGCCGAGAGGGCCGACGAGCTGGTCGGCTTCGCGTCCTCCGGGCCGGCGCGACTGCCGGAGCCACCGGTGGGGCACGAGTTGTACGCCCTCTACACCCGGGCCTCGCTGTGGGGCGCGGGAGTGGGACGTGCCCTGCACGACGTCGCCGTCGGCGACCGCGCGACCTACCTGTGGACCTTGGCGGGCAACGGACGGTCGCGGGCGTTCTACGAGCGCCAGGGCTACCGCGCCGACGGCGTCACCGAGGAGCAACCGGCCGGACGGCACGTGCGGATGGTGCGCGTCGCCGAGGATCGAGCCGGTCGCGACCAGGGCGGTGGGAGGATCGGGTCATGATCGCGCTGACCGGCGTCACCGGAGCCCTGGGGGGCCTCGTCGCCCCCGCCCTCGTCGACCTCGGGCCCCGGCTGGTGGTCCGCGACCCGTCGCGGGCCCCCGACCTGGGACTGCCCGTGCACCAGGCGTCGTACGGCGACGCGGGTGCGGCCGAGGCGGCCCTGAGCGAGGTCGACGTGCTGTTCATGGTCTCGGCCGCCGAGTCGGCTCATCGGCGCGCGGAGCACCGCTCGTTCATCACCGCCGCCGCGCGGGCCGGCGTACGACACGTCGTCTACACCTCCTTCAGCGGGGCGGACCCGGCCGCGACCTTCACTCTCGGGCGCGACCACCACGATGCGGAGTCGGCCATCGTCGAGAGCGGGATGGCCTACACGTTCCTGCGCGACAACTTCTATCTCGACATCCTGCCGATGTTCGCCGACGAGGCCGGGGTGATCCGCGGCCCCGCAGGAGCCGGGCGGGTGGCGGCCGTGGCCAGGGCCGACGTGGCGGACGCCGCCGTCGCGGTGCTGCGGGACCCCCGAGCCCACGTCGACTCGACGTACACGCTCACCGGACCCGAGGCCCTGTCCTTCCACGACGTCGCCGAGCGGGCCGGCGTCGCGACGGGACGTCGACTCACCTACGTCGACGAGACCCAGCCGGAGGCCTACGCGTCGCGGCGGGCGACGTACCCCGACGCCGCCGACTGGCAGCTCGACGCCTGGGTGAGCACCTACACGGCCATCGCCGACGGTTCGTGCGAGCGAGTCACCGACGACGTCGCACGCTTGACGGGCCACGGCGCGCGGACGCTGGAGGAGGCGCTCGCCGCGGGATAGTCCCAGACTCAGGCGGTCAGGTGGTGCACGTAGCACCAGCGCCAGTCCTCCCCCGGCTCGGCGGACTGCATGACCGGGTGGGCCGACTCGTGGAAGTGTGCCGTCGCGTGGCGCTTGGGAGACGAGTCGCAGCACGCCACGTGCCCGCACGCCAGGCACTCCCGCAGGGCGACCCACCGGGTCCCGTCGGCCAGGCAGGCCGCGCACGTGCCGTCGCCGCCGGTCTCGACGTGCGGCGCTGCCTCCAGGTGCTCGCACTCCTCACCGGGACGACGGACGCCGGTGCTGCTGCGCAGCTCGGCGCGCGACGCGCTGGCGCGATCGAGCATCGACTCCTCGACGTCGAGCATCGAGAGGACCTCGGCCACGACCTCCGACGGCACGCTGCCCGACGAGCGGACCTCGAGGACCCGGGCACGCTCGGCCTCGATCATCGACAGTCGGAGCCGTGAGTAGAGCTCGCTGGGGGTCTCCTCGTCGGCGGTGGTGCCGAGTCGCTCCCACGCGGCGAAGTTGCGTTGGTCGAGGCGTTGTCGAATCGAGTCGGCGACGCCGTGCAGGTCGTCGGTCTCGAGCTGCTCCAGCTCGTGGAGCCCCGCCTTCGAGGCCTGCTGGAGCAAGGTGGCGCGGGCGAGGGCGTCGTCCATCGGGTCGGGTGAGGGCACGTCGAGCCGGCGCGCGAGCCACGGGAGGCTCAACCCCTGGATGAGGAGCGTGCCGGCCACGACGGTGAAGGCGATCAGCAGGAGCACCTCACGGTGCCGGGTCTCCTCGGGGATGATGAACGCCGCCGCCAGCGTGACGACGCCGCGCATCCCGGCCCACCCCAGCAGGAACGTGTAGGACGCCGGGGCCGGCTCCCCGGAGCCCGCACGAGGACGCACCAGCAGGTAGCGCGCCGGGAAGACCCAGACCAGGCGCAGCACGATCACCCCGACCAGCGACAGCAGGCAGACGGCCGCGATCCGACCTCCTCCGAGCTCGCTGTTGCCGACGTCGTCGAAGAGGCGGGCCGCCTGGAGGCCGATCAGCAGGAAGACGACGTTCTCCAGCACGAACGCGATGGTGCGCCAGTTGATCCGCTCCGCGATCCGGGACTGCGCGGTCTGGATGATGGGCGCCTTGTGGCCCAGCAGCAGGCCGGCCACGACGACCGCGATCACGCCGGAGGCCTCGAGCTCCTCGGCGGCGATGTAGGCGCCGAACGGCACGATCAGCGAGATCGCGGTGTCCATCAGCGGGTCGTCGAGGCGCTTGCGCAGCTGGGCGACCACGACGAAGATCACCGCGCCGACGGCGACGCCCCCGCCGGCGGCGACGACGAAGTCGACGCCGACCTCCTCGATGCTGATCGCCGCGCCGCTCGCCGCGATCGCCGTGCGCAACGAGACCAGGGCGGTGGCGTCGTTGAGCAGCGACTCGCCCTCCAGGATCGTCACGATCCGGCGCGGCAGACCGATCCGCCGTCCGACGGCGGTGGCCGCCACGGCGTCCGGTGGCGCGACGACGGCGCCGATCGCGAAGGCGGCCGGCCAGCCGACACTGGGGATCAGCAGGTGCACGAGCACCCCGATGCCCACCGTGGTGAAGATGATCAGCCCCACCGACAGCAGGAGGATCGAGCGGCGGTTGGCGTTGAAGTCGACCAGCGACGTCTGGATCGCGGTGGCGTAGAGCAAGGGGGGCAGCAGCCCGAGCAGGACCACCTCGGGCTCCAGGGTGATCTCCGGGACGCCGGGCACGTAGGAGGCCACGACGCCCGCCACGATCAGGACCAGGGGGGCCGGGACGCCGATCCGCTCGGCGACCGCCGTCACGGCCAGGACGCCGACGGCGAGGACCACCAGCAGGACCGCTATCTCCACGAGAGGATCATGCCCGTCGTACGGCGGGATCGGCGACCTCGTTCGCGGTCAGCGCAACCGGCCGGACGGGCGTCGGGGCCGGCAGGAATCCCTCACGCGGAGCCGAGCGCCCGGATCCGCTCGTCGAGGTCGCGTCGGTTGTCGCGTCGTACGACGGCCTCGACGACCTCCAGGCCGCCGTTCGGCGAGGACAGGGCCTGCTCCAGCTCGGGAAGGCTCGTCACGCGCAGGTGGGGGGTGCGGGTGGCCGCGCAGAGCGACCCGAGGTCGACGCCGTGGGGGGTCCCGAAGAGGGCCTCGAACCGGTCGGCGTGCTCGGGGGCCCCCTGCTCGAGCATCGCGAAGATCGAGCCGCCGTCGTCGTTGACGACCACGATCGTGAGGTCCGGCGTGGGTTGGCCGGGGCCGAGCACCAGGCCGTTGCTGTCGTGCAGGAAGGTCACGTCACCCAGCAGCGCCAGGCTCCGGCTGCTCCCCCGCTGCGCGTCGCGCGCGAGCGCCACCCCGATCGCGGTCGAGACCACACCGTCGATGCCGGACAGGCCACGGTTGGCCACGGTCTTGCGCCGCGAGCCGACCGGGGTCGGCCGCGCCATCAGGTCCAGGTCGCGGATCGGGCTCGACGGACCCACCACCAGCAGCCCCTCGGGCGGCACCGCGCGGCTGACCGCCCCCACCGCCTCGTACGGCGTGAGGTCGGGCTCGGCGGCGAGCAGCGCGTCCAGCCGGCGCCCGACGACGCGGTCGGCCTCGCGCCACCTCTCGAGCCAGTCGGCGTTGACACGATCGGGGCCTGCGACGACAGGGTGAGCCGCACTCGACGCCACGGAGAACGGCCGCTGCGCCCAGATCCCCGGGGTCGGCACCGCGACGACCTCGACGTCCTCGCGCGCCAGGAGTCGGGCCACCGGCCGCGAGAGGGTCGGCCGGCCGAAGACGACGACCCGCTCGATCTCGGCCGCCAGGGCGGAGCCGCCGAGCAGCAACCGGTAGCAGCGCAGCGCCAGCTCACCGGTGCGCGAACCGCTGGAGGGTTCGGCGAGCAGCGGCCAGCCGGCCCCCTCGGCGAGGCCGCGGGCGGGAGGTCCCGCGTCGTCTCCGGCGACGACGACGGTGCGCGGACCCAGCGGCAGCTCCGACGGGGGTCGCTCCTCCCGGACGTGCGAGGCGTACGGCGCGCCGGGCCCGGCAGTGGGCTGCCAGCCGGCGTCGGAGGCGGGGGGCAGGAGCGGGTCGTCGAGCTGGACGTTGAGGTGCACCGGACCCCTCGTTGCGAGGATGCCGTCCGGCAGCGCCTCGACGACGTCGTGCGTGCCCACCAGGCCGCCGAAGACCGCGACCTGGTCGGTGACCTGGTTGGCGCCGGTGCCGCGCAGCCGCGCCGGTCGGTCGGCGGTGACCACCACCAGGGGCACCTCGGCGTGCACGGCCTCGAGCACCGCCGGGTGCAGGTTGGCGACGGCGGTGCCGGACGTGCAGAGGACGGCAGCGCGGTTGCCCTGCTTGCTCAGCCCGAGGGCCAGGAATCCTGCCGAGCGCTCGTCGAGACGGGTGTGCAGCCGGACCAGCCCGGCCTCGGCGGCCGAGAAGGCGGCGAAGGACAGGGGCGCGTTGCGGCTGCCGGGCGCGACGACGATCTCGGTGACACCGGCGTCGAGGAGGCCCTGGACGACGACACGGGCGAGCTCGGTGGCGTTCATCGCTCGACCTCCGCCAGGCGCGCCTGCCAGTGCGCGACCCGGTCCGGCGATGCCGTCAGGCGGGCCATCGCAGCCTCGTCGACCACGGCTGCCCCGACCGGGAGCAGCCCGTCGACCGGGACGAGCGGCGCGACGGCGACGTCGTCGGTGAGCAGCTGCACGGTGGCCAGGCCGCACGCGTAGGGCAGCTCGGGCAAGGCGGCAGCCAGCGCCAGGCCCGCCGCGATCCCGACCGAGGTCTCCAGCGCCGAGGAGACGACCACCGGCAGCCCGATGTCCTCGGCGATCCGCAAGCAGGCGCGCACCCCGCCGAGAGGCTGCACCTTGAGCACCGCGACGTCGGCCGCCTCGAGGTCGCGCACGCGGTAGGGGTCGGCGGCCCGACGGATGGACTCGTCGGCGGCGATCGGTACGGCGACCCGACGCCGTACCACGGCGAGGTCCTCGACCGACGCGACCGGCTGCTCGGCGTACTCGAGGCCGCCGGCCGCCCGGTCGAGCGCCCCGATCGCCGCCACGGCCTCGTCGACGTCCCAGAGCCCGTTGGCGTCGACGCGGATCCGGCCGGCGGGACCCAGCGCGTCGCGCACGGCCTCGAGGCGGGCCTCGGCCTCGGCGCGGCTCTGTCCCGGCTCGGCGACCTTCACCTTCGCGGTCCGGCAGCCGCCGCGCAGGACGATCGCGTGTGCCTCCTCGGGTCCGACCGCGGGGACCGTCACGTTGACCGGGATCGTCGTGCGCACGGGTGCGGGCCAGTCCCCGGCGGCCGCCTCCCGGGCACAGGCCAGCCACGGCGCGGCCACCGCGGCGTCGTACTCGAGGAAGGGGCTCCACTCCCCCCAGCCACCGGCCGCCCCACCGGATCCCCCACCGGTCGCAGGAGGGCCGGAGCCGCGCAGCAGGGCGACCTCGCGGACGGTGATCCCGCGGAAGCGCGTGCGCAGCGGGATCGAGAGCACCTGCAGGTCGCTGGTCTCAGCCATCTGCGCGCGCCAGGTCCTGGAGCCTGAGCCGGTCGGGCTTCCCGTTGGCCAGCAGCGGGATCTCCCGTACGGCGATCACCTGGCGCGGTGCCCAGGCGCGGGGATGCGCCGCGGTCACCCAGGCTCGCAACGTCTCGGGGTCGGGGGTCTCGGCGCCGGGCGAGCCGACGACGAAGGCGACGAGACGGTTGCCCCACTCGGCGTCGGGCACGCCGATCGCCTCGGCCGCGGACACGTGCGGGTGGGCGCGCAGCCGCGCAGCGACAGCCGGGCCGGGCACGTTGACGCCACCGCTGACCACGACGTCGTCGAGACGTCCGAGCACGCCCAGGCTCCCGTCGGGCCGCACCTCCCCTGCGTCGGCCGTGAGGAACCAGCCGTCGACCAGTGTCCGCGCGGTCAGGTCGGGGTCACCCTCGTAGCCGTCGAAGAGCATCGGGCCGCGGATGCGCAGCCGGCCGTCGGCGTCGGTCGCCACCTCCACGCCGTCGAGCGGCACTCCGTCGTAGACACAGCCGCCGCTCGTCTCGGCGGAGCCGTAGGTCGCGACCACGGTGATGCCGGCGGCCGTCGCCCGCTCGCGCAGGGTCGGGTCGACCGGGCCGCCACCGAGGAGCACCGTGTGGGCGCGACGCAGCGCAGACGCGTCGCTCCCGGGGGCACCTGCGGACTCGTCGTCGAGCATCCGGACCAGTTGGGTCGGCACCAACGAGGTGAACCACCCCTCGCCCGCGGGCCAGGGCTCGCCGGCCAGGACCGGCTCGTGCCCCGCGACCAGGGAGCGAGTCAGGACGTTCAGCCCGGCGACGTACGACTCCGGCAGACGCAGCACCCACCGCCCGGAGCCCCCGAGGCGGGCCTCGGTCGCGGCGACCGACGCCAGCACGGCCGCGCGCGAGAGCACCACGCGCTTCGGGCGCCCCGACGACCCGGAGGTCTCGACCACCCAGGGTCGTGGCTCCTCGGCGCACGCGAGCCACTCGCGCAGGTCGGACACACTCACAGGTGCAGGCTAGACCGCCCCTCCGGGGCCCGCACCGCCTCCCCACCGCCGGCTCCTGCTTGAATCACCCCTTGTGGCGACAGCGGCAGAGTGGGTCCAGGGGGCGCGTCCGCGCACGCTCCCCGCAGCGGTGGCGCCGGTCCTCGCCGGCACCGGCGTCGCGGCGTACGCCGACGCCGCCGTGTGGTGGAAGGCGCTGCTGGCCCTCGTCGTGAGTCTCGCGCTGCAGGTCGCGGTCAACTACGCCAACGACTACTCCGACGGCATCCGCGGCACCGACGACGTCCGCGTGGGCCCGATGCGCCTCGTCGGGTCGAAGGTCGCAGCACCCGAAGCGGTCAAGCGCGCCGCCTTCCTCGCCTTCGCCGTCGCAGGGGTGGCCGGCCTGGTGCTGGCCGCCACCACCGCGTGGTGGCTGGTGGCCGTGGGAGCGATCAGCGTCGTCGCCGCCTGGTACTACACCGGCGGCTCCACGCCGTACGGCTACCTCGGCCTCGGGGAGGTCATGGTCTTCGTCTTCTTCGGACTGGTGGCGGTGATCGGCACCACCTACGTGCAGGTCGAGGAGTGGTCGACGCCCGCCCTGTACGCCGGCATCGGGATCGGCGCGTTGGCCTGCGCGATCCTCGTGGTCAACAACCTGCGCGACATCCCGACCGACACCGAGGCCGGCAAGCGCACCCTCGCCGTGCGTCTCGGAGCGCCCCGGACCCGCTTGCTCTACGCGGGCCTGGTCCTGGTGGCGGCGTTCTGCGTCGCCCTGGTGGCGGTGTCCACGACGGGCTGGGCGCTGGTCGGCCTGGGCTTCCTGGTGCCTGCTCTGCCGGGGCTGCGCACCGTCCTGGGTGGCGCGGCCGGGCCCGGACTCATCCCGGTGCTGCAGCAGACGGGTCTCGCCGAGCTGGTCTGGGCAGTGCTGGTGGCGGGTGCCCTGGTGCTGGCGTGAGGCACCCGCGCGCGACGTAGGCTCGCACCATGTTCAAGATCCTGGTCGTGCTCATCGTCATCGGCTTCATCCTGTGGCGCTTCCGCGTGCCGATCATGGCCAAGATCCTCGGTCAGCCCGAGAGCCGGATCCAGCGCCAGATCGACCGCCGCCGCAAGTAGCCGGCCGAGATCGGTCAGTCGACGTCCTCGCTCGAGCGCATCTGCTCGTAGCGTGCCGACGCGCGGCCGGCCCGCTCCTCGACCTTGCGCGCGAGCGCCTCGCGCGGACCGCGCAGCACGACGTACGAGCCGACGCCGCTGATCAGGAAGGCGATGAGCAGGGTCACGACCGGGTAGGGCTCGCCGGTCACCAGGGCAGCGATGCCGGTCACCGCCACCCACGTCACGACGAACAGGGCAAGACGAGCGAGCGTGTAGACCCAGAACTCCTTCACAGGGTTCAGGGTATGTCGTGACCACCAGGGGATTACATTGGAGGGGTGCTGCGGTTCTTGTTCGTGCTCATCCTGTTCGCGGTGGCGACCTATCTCCTCATCCGCGTCTTCCAGCAGCGCGGCCTGATGCCGGAGAAGCCGAGCCTCCCCAAGCGCCAGGCACCCAAGAAGATCATCGCTCCGGACGACGACGAGGACTTCCTGCGCGACCTCGACCGCAAGCGTCGTGATCCCGAGGACCCCGACGCCGGCCCCTGACCGACCGGGCCCGCCCGTGGCCCCGACCGGTACCGCGGTCAGGTGCGGCCGGCGGCCTTGAGGTCGCGGCGCAGCTCCTTGGGCAGCGAGAAGATCAGTGACTCCTCGGCCGAGTGCACGGCCTGGGCGTCCGGGTAGCCCCGCTCGGCCAGGAACGACAGCACGCCCTCGACGAGCTCCTCTGGCACCGACGCACCCGAGGTGACCGATACCGTGGAGACCCCCTGGAGCCAGGCCTCGTCGATCTCCGTCGCGTCGTCGACGCGGTAGGACGCCTTCGCCCCCGCCTCCAGCGCCACCTCGACCAGGCGCACCGAGTTGGAGGAGTTGCCCGAGCCGACCACGATCACCAGGTCGGCGGTCGGGGAGATCTCCTTGACCGCGAGCTGGCGGTTCTGGGTGGCGTAGCAGATGTCGTCGCTCGGCGGGTCCAGCAGGTCGGGGAAGCGCTCGCGGATCGCGGCCACCGTCTCGAGGGTCTCGTCGACCGAGAGCGTGGTCTGTGACAGCCACGCCACGCGCTTCGGGTCGCGTACGACGATGTCGGCGACGTCGGCGGGGCTCTGCACGAGCTGGATGTGGTCAGGGGCCTCCCCGGCGGTGCCCTCGACCTCCTCGTGCCCCTCGTGGCCGATGAGCAGGATGTCGTAGTCGTCGTCGGCGAACCGCTTGGCCTCGTGGTGGACCTTGGTCACCAGGGGGCAGGTCGCGTCGATGGTCTTGAGTTCGCGCTCGGTGGCCTGGCGGTGCACCTCGGGCGAGACCCCGTGGGCGGAGAAGACGACCGTGGCGCCCTCGGGCACCTCGGCCAGCTCCTCGACGAAGATCGCGCCGCGGGACTCCAGGTCGGACACCACGTGCTTGTTGTGCACGATCTGCTTGCGCACGTAGACCGGGGCGCCGTACAGGTCCAGGGCCTTCTCGACCGTGACCACGGCCCGGTCGACGCCCGCACAGTAGCCGCGCGGCGCCGCCAGCAGGACGGCCTTCTCGGCCTCCTCGGGGCTCAGGACGGCAGGGCTGCCCAGATCGATGCTCATGGGGTGGAGTCTACGGGCTGGGTCCGGCAGCTCCAGCCCCGCGACCGGGCCGGCCGAGGGCTGACCGTGCCCCGCCGAACGGGTCAGCGGTCGGCGTGGACGTAGTAGGAGACGACCTTCTCGTCGCCCTGCACGAAGTCACCCTTGCGTCTCGCCACCGAGATCGTCGCTCCTCGCGCGACGACGCCCATGGCACTGCTCTCGCCGCGGTCCGAGCCGACGAAGACCCCGCCCTCGCCGAACTCCACGTCGGTCGGGCCGGAGACATGGGTCTGCACGATCGCGAGGACCGGTCCGTCCACGTCGGGGACGGTCGACGTCACCGTCTGTTCACCACCCCGCACGGAGCCCAGGCGGACGGTCTCGATCCTCTCCCACCGGTGGCCGCCGCTCTCGACCACGAGCGCCCGGGACTCACCCGACTCCACGTCGGTGACGTAGGAGTCGGTCGTGTAGGCAGCCACCCCCAGCACCAGGTCGTCATCCTGCAGCAGCTGGCCGCCGTCCCCGTCCGTGGCGTACACCCGGGCACTCACGTCCTGGCCGGGCTCGATCCGGAAGGCCGTGACGGTGCCAGCTGAACCGTCGGGGTCGAGGGGGCCCGTGCACGACGTGCCGAGGCTCGAGACCGGCTTCCCACCGACCTCGAGCTCGAGGAACATGTCGTCGGAACCGTTCACGCAGAGGACGGCGAGTCGCACTCCCTCGGATCCCTCCGGCGCAGGGGCGGCCTCGAACGAGACGTCGACCTGACCGGGCTCGCCCACGACGGCGCCTGCCAGCTCGCCGACACTGCCACTCTGGCGGAAGGTCACCCCGCCGTTCGTGTAGCCCTCGGGACGCTCGTCACCGAGGGTGTAGACGGCCAGCCCCGGGTCGCCCTCGTCGGCCCGGACGGTCACCTCGGCGTCGTTGCCGGCCGGGACGTAGACGTAGTCACCGAAGTCGTCGACCCGGTAGGACACCGGGCTCTCGGCCTCGCCCGAGCGCACCACGACCCCCCGGTCGTCCCCCGAAGTCGCCCACGACACCAGACGGGGCTCGTCGGACGCCGCCAGCTCGACGCTGACCCGGCCGTCCCGGCCGTCGATGCCCTCGGCGAGGTCGTAGCCGAACCCGAGAGCGGTCATCGTGGTCGGCACCCGGACCCCCACGACCGTCGCCGGGGCGACCGCGCGCTCCGACCCGGTGGGCAGCAGCGTGACCGCACCGACGGCGACGAGGACCGCGGCGGTGGCGCCCACGGCGGCGGCCCGGCGGCGACGTCGTACGACGCGGACCCGGCCGTGGACCGCGGCCGCCCGCGTCGAGCCGACCCCCGCTGCCGCGTCGAGGTCGGTCGCGTGGGCGTCGAGGGTGGCCCGGAGGTCGTCGAGGCTGTTCATGACGCGTCCTTCCTGCTGGCGGGGTCGGTGGTGGTCGGGCCGTGGGGTTCCGCGGCGAGTGCCGGGTCGATCCGCAGCTTGGCCAACGCCTTGCTGCACTGGCTCTTCACGGTGCCGACCGAGCAGCCGAGGATCTCCGCGGTCTGGGCCTCGGTCAGGTCCTCGAAGTAGCGCAGGACCACGACGGCACGCTGGCGACGCGGCAGCCGCTCCATGGCGGACCACAGGTCGATCACCTCGCCGCTCGCGTCGGAGCGGTCACCCACGCCGGCCTCGGGCAGCTCGTCGGTGGCGTGCTCGCCGTTCCACTTGCGTCGCCACCAGGTGGCGTAGGTGTTGAACAGGACCTTGCGGACGTAGGCCTCCGGGCTGTCCGAGATCCGGGCCCAGGCGAACCACGCCTTCGTCAGGCTGGTCTGGAGGAGGTCCTCGGCGAGGCCGTGGTCGTGGGTCAGCAGGTAGGAGGTGCGGAGCAGTGCACTCGAGCGCGCCGCGACGAACTCGTCGAAATCAGCCGTCTCGCCCATGCGTGGCTCCGTCCTGGCTCCGGGCACCGCCGAGTCGCGTGCCGTGGTGTCGATCATGTTCTCCTAGACCATCCGGTGGCCGCCGATGGTTGCCCGTCTCGAGGAGATTCATGAAGTACGTCGTGTACGGCGCCGGCGCCGTCGGTGGGGTGATCGGCGCCCGGCTCCACCTGGCCGGACTCCCGACGACCGTGATCGCCCGGGGAGAGCACCTGAGCCGGATCCGCGAGGTCGGTCTGGTCCTGGACACCGCCGACGGCCGTCGACTGGTGCCGGTCCGGGGCACGCACACCGCGGCGGACGTCACGTGGTCCGACGACACCGTCGTCCTGCTGTGCGTCAAGGGACACCAGACCGCGGGCGCGCTGGCGGACCTCACGGCGCACGCGCCCGCCGCCACACCGATCGTGTGTGCGCAGAACGGGGTCGCCAACGAGGCCCAGGTGCTGCGCCGCTTCGACGCTGCCTACGGGCTGACCGTGATGCTGCCGTCGTTGCACCTGGAGCCCGGCGTGGTCGTGGAGAAGTGCGGACCCACTCCGGGGATCCTCGACCTCGGTCGCTTCCCCGGCAGCGTGGACGCCACCGCCGACTCGGTCGCAGCAGACCTGCGCGCCGCCGGGTTCGACTCGGTGTCCCGTGGCGACATCATGGCGTGGAAGTACCGCAAGCTCCTGGTGAACGCCGTCGGTGACGTCTCTGCGGTGCTGGGCTCCGGCCCGGAGGTCGACGAGATCCGCACCCGGGTGGGCGCGGAGGGCGAGGCTGTCCTGGTGGCGGCCGGGATCGACGCCGTCAGCAGTGAGCAGGACGACGTACGGCGTGGCTCCACCTTGCAGCCGCGGTCCGACATCGCCTCGTTCCCCGGCAACTCCCTGCGCCAGAGCCTGACCCGCGGGCTGGAGTCGGAGATCGACTACCGCGCCGGGGAGATCGTGCTGCTCGGCCGGCTGCACGGTGTCGCCACGCCCGCCAACGCACTGCTCCACGCCACCGTGCTGGCGCTGGGTCGGGGGGCGGAGACCCCCGACCCGGCCGGCTTCCTCACGCGGCTCGGCTGACTCAGCAGCGGGCCGGCACGCGCAGCGGCCCGCCACCCCGGGTGGGGGTGGCGGGCCGCTGCAGTGCTGAACCCGGCGGGTGAGCCGGATCAGGCCTTGGGCTCGTCCTCGGACTCGCCGGACTCGGTCTCGGCGACCTCTGCCTCGGCCTGCGGGGCCTCGGACTCCAGGTCGGCCTCGGCCGCCGCCTCGGTGTCGACGTCGGCCTCGACGGCGGGCGCCTCGGACTCCTCGGTGCCTTCGGTCTCCACGGACTCCTCGACGACGGGCTCCTCGACCGGCGCCGGGGCGGCAGCGGTCGTGGTCTTCGGCGCGGAGGCGGCCTTGGGCGAGTACTCCTCGGTCACGAGCTCGATGACGGCCATGGGCGCGTTGTCACCCTTGCGCGGACCGAGCTTGGTGATCCGGGTGTAGCCACCGGGACGCTCGGCGAAGGTCGGGGCGATCTCGGTGAAGAGGATGTGCACCACACCCTTGTCGCGGATGGTCTTGAGGACCTCGCGACGCTGGTGCAGCGGGTTCTCACCGTTGTGCGCCTTGACGGCCTTGGTGATGAGCTTCTCGGCGTGCGGCCGCAGGGTGCGGGCCTTGGCCTCGGTGGTCGTGATCCGGCCGTGCTCGAACAGCTGCGTCGAGAGGTTGGACAGGATCAGGCGCTGGTGCGCGGGGCTTCCGCCGAGGCGGGCACCCTTCTTGGGCTGCGGCATGGTGCTTCTCGATTCTCCCGAGCCGTGCTAGGTACTCGGGTTAGAGGTGTTCCGGATGAGGACCCGCAGCCACGTGGCGACGGGGGCCGGAGCCGGCGAGACGGCGGTCAACCTCGACCACCGCGAACCTCGACTCCGAGTGCGGCAGCGCGGCGCAGACGCCGTGGACCCAGCGCAGCTGGGGACACGCGCGTCTGCGACGCGCTCGCACCAATGAATCAGTACTGCTCGTCTTCTACGAAGGCATCGTCGTCATCGTCGCCGTAGGCCGCCAGGGCGGTCGCCGGGTCGAAGCCGGGGGCGGAGTCCTTGAGGGACAGCCCCATCTCGACCAGCTTGGCCTTGACCTCGTCGATCGACTTGGCGCCGAAGTTGCGGATGTCGAGCAGGTCCTGCTCCGAGCGGCTGATGAGCTCACCCACGGTGTGGATGCCCTCGCGCTTGAGGCAGTTGTAGGACCGGACCGTCAGCTGCAGGTCCTCGACCGGGAGGGCGAGGTCGGCGGCGAGCTGCTCGTCGACGGGCGAGGGCCCGATGTCGATGCCCTCGGCCTCCACGTTGAGCTCGCGGGCGAGGCCGAAGAGCTCGACCAGCGTCTTGCCGGCCGACGCGATGGCGTCGCGGGGCAGGATGGACGGCTTGGTCTCGACGTCGATGACCAGCTTGTCGAAGTCGGTGCGCTGCTCGACTCGGGTCGCCTCGACCTTGTAGGTCACCTTCAGCACGGGGCTGTAGATCGAGTCGACGGGCATCCGGCCGATCTCGTTGTCGGCGCCCTTGTTCTGGACGGCCGAGACGTAGCCGCGGCCGCGCTCGACGACGAGCTCCATCTCGAGCTTGCCCTTGTCGGACAGCGTGGCGATCTTCAGGTCGGGGTTGTGGACCTCGACCCCGGCCGGCGGCGCGATGTCGGCGGCGGTGACGTCACCGGCACCCGACTTGCGCAGGTACATCGTGACCGGCTCGTCGTGCTCGGAGGAGACGACGAGGCCCTTGAGGTTCAAGATGATCTCGGTGACGTCCTCCTTGACTCCCTCGATGGTGGAGAACTCGTGGAGGACGGTGTCGACCTTGATGCTCGTGACCGAGGCACCGGGGATCGACGAGAGCAGCGTGCGGCGCAGGGAGTTGCCGAGCGTGTAGCCGAAGCCCGGCTCGAGAGGCTCGATGACGAACCGCGAGCGGAACTCGTCGACGGTCTCTTCCGACAGGGTGGGGCGCTGTGCGATGAGCACTGTTGTTTTCCTTTCCGGGCCCACCCGCTATTTGACGGACCCGAACTGCAGAGGTGAAAAGGAAGGTGGTGATCCCGCTGGGGTCCTCGACGGACCGGGGTCTGGGGCGGAGCCCCAGCGGGGGTAGTCGGGGGCGGAGCCCCCGACCGGCTACTTCTTCGAGTAGAACTCGACGATGAGCTGCTCCTGGATGGGCATGTCGATCTGCTCCCGGATGGGCGCCTGGTGGACCAGGATCCGCATCCGGTTGGGCAGCACCTGCAGCCAGGCCGGGACGACGCGCTCGCCGTGGGTCTCGCGAGCCACGATGAAGGGAGTCATCTCGAGCGACTTCTCGCGCACGTCGATGATGTCGTAGGCGCTCACCTGGAACGACGGGATGTCGACCTTGTGGCCGTTGACCTGGAAGTGGCCGTGCACGACGAGCTGGCGCGCGTGGCGACGGCTGCGGGCGAACCCGGCGCGGTAGATCACGTTGTCCAGGCGGCACTCCAGGAGCTGGAGCAGGTTGTCACCGGTCTTACCGGTGCGCCGCGAGGCCTCGACGTAGTAGTTGTGGAACTGGCGCTCCATCACGCCGTAGGTGAAGCGGGCCTTCTGCTTCTCCTGCAGCTGCGAGCGGTACTCGCTCTCCTTGATGCGGGCGCGGCCGTGCTGGCCGGGAGGGTAGGGACGCTTCTCGAACGCTGCGTCTCCACCGACGAGGTCGACACCGAGACGGCGCGACTTCCGGGTCATGGGTCCGGTGTAACGGGCCATGGTGGGTCTCCTTACTGTCTCGGGTCGGTCAGACGCGCCGGCGCTTGGGCGGGCGGCATCCGTTGTGCGGGGCGGGGGTGACGTCCTGGATGGTGCCGACCTCGAGGCCGATGGCACCCAGCGAACGGATCGCGGTCTCGCGACCCGAGCCCGGACCCTTGACGAAGACGTCGATCTTCTTCATGCCGTGGTCCATCGCCCGGCGTCCGGCGGCCTCGGCGGCCATCTGGGCGGCGTACGGCGTGGACTTGCGCGAGCCCTTGAAGCCGACGGTGCCGGCGGAGGCCCACGAGATCACGGCCCCGGTGGGGTCGGTGATGGTGACGATGGTGTTGTTGAACGTGCTCTTGATGTGGGCTTCGCCCTGAGCGATGTTCTTCTTTTCCTTGCGGCGCACCTTCTTGGCGCCCGCGCGAGCCTTGGGAGGCATCGGTTATCTCCTTGTGAGATGAGGGGAACTGGTCAGTGGGATCGAGCGGTGAAGACGGGTGAGCTCGCCGTGAGGCGAGCGGTCACTTGGTCTTCTTCTTGCCGGCAACCGTGCGCTTGGGACCCTTGCGGGTGCGCGCGTTGGTCTTGGTGCGCTGACCGCGGACCGGGAGGCCCTGGCGGTGACGGCGCCCCTGGTAGCTGCCGATCTCGATCTTGCGGCGGATGTCGGCCTGGACTTCACGACGGAGGTCGCCCTCGATCTTGATGTCCTGGTCCTCGATCGCGTCGCGGAGCTTGACCAGCTCGTCATCTCCCAGCTCGTGGACCCGCAGGTTGGGGTCCACACCGGTGAGCTCGAGGAGCTTCTGGGAGCGGGTACGGCCGATGCCGTAGATGTAGGTGAGCGCGATCTCGACGCGCTTGTCGCGCGGGAGGTCGACGCCGACGAGGCGTGCCATGTGATGGCCTTTCGATTTCTGCAGAGGTGTGTACGTGATGCATCCGCAGGACCTGCGGCTCCGGCCTGCTGCTCCGGAGGTGCTTCAGCACTGATGCCCGTGGGTCTCGGTGCCTAGCGATCACGTTGAGTGGGTGTTCAGTTGTGTGGTGCTGTGTGGTGCATGGCGGTGGTGCCGTTGTCGGGCATCTCACCGGATTTCGATGCGCCGGTTCCGGCCTCGTTCCTCGGCCGGACGGCTTACTCAATCTGCGGCTGACACGCATTTGGCGACTTCGTCGCCTGCTGCTTCAGCCTTGCCGCTGCTTGTGACGCGGGTTGGAGCAGATCACCATGACGCGACCGTGGCGACGGATCACCTGGCACTTGTCACAGATCTTCTTGACGCTCGGGTTGACCTTCATGTCAGCCCTTTCTTGTTCGGCTGGTTACTTGTAGCGGTAGACGATGCGCCCACGGGTGAGGTCGTACGGCGAGAGCTCCACCACGACCCGATCCTCGGGGAGGATCCGGATGTAGTGCTGGCGCATCTTGCCGCTGATGTGAGCGAGCACCTTGTGGCCGTTGGACAGCTCCACGCGGAACATCGCGTTGGGGAGGGCTTCCGCAACGGTGCCCTCCATCTCGATCACGCCTTCTTTCTTCGGCATGTCCTCACAATCTCTGCTCGACTTCAACTGACGTAGTGCTGCTACCGGCCGGCCCGGGAACCTCCCGGTCGGGTGACCGGTGGACCTCGTGCGGCAGTCTCGTGATCCTCATTTCCCGGACACGGCGCTGGACTCTCGTGCGAGAGGTGGTCAGCGGCGATCCGAGCAGCCGCGAGGCGTCACGAAACAGACCCACGTTGGGCCGACACACCAGTCTAGGGTCGTCGGCGGTCGAAACACGAATCGAAGTCCCGCGGGGCCCACGCGGGGCCTACGCGGGGCCCACGCGAGGCCCCTCAGGACGCGAGCAGGCGCAGGGTCTGCTCCCGGGAGGGTGCCGTCGACGGGTCGGTGCCCACCCATGCGCCCGAGACCGGGTTGACCATGACCTCGTCGACGTCGTACGTCGCCGCCAGCTCGCGCAGCTGCGTCCGCGCACCCTCGGGGTCCCCGATCACCCAGCGCCGGGCCATCGCGTCCATCAGGTCGTGCTGGTCGGCAGAGAGGTCGCGCTTCTCGGCCTCCTCCACGAGGTGCTGCGCGGTGAGCGGAGAGCCGCTGCGCAGGGCCAGCATCATCTGCAGCTGAGGCGTCGCGAGGCGACGAGCCTCCTCGGCAGTCTCGGCGACCGAGGCGTTGACGGTGAGGAACGTCTGCGGCTCGCGCAGGCCGGAGCCGTCGGCCGCGGGACGGAAGTTGCTGCGGTACAGCTCGAGCGCCTCGGCGGTCCCCTGCCCGGAGAAGTGGTGGGCGAAGACGTAGGGCAGCCCCTTCTCCGCCGCGAGGCGCGCTGAGTAGTCGGAGGAGCCCAGCAGCCAGATCATCGGGACCGACGATGCCTGGGGGGTCGCGGTCAGGGTGTGCACGCTCCCGCGCAGCTGGAGGCCGACGCCGCTCGGCTCCATCATCGACAGGACGTTGTCGACGTACTCCGGGAAGCGGGTGACGTTGTCGTCGCTCACGCCCCCGGCGCCGTGGCGCAGCGCCCAGCTGGTCACCGGGTCGGTCCCGGGCGCGCGGCCGATCCCGAGGTCGATGCGGCCGGGGTAGGCGGCCTCGAGCAGCGCGAACTGCTCGGCGATGACGAGTGGCGCGTGGTTGGGCAGCATCACGCCGCCGCTGCCCACACGGATCCGCTCGGTGGCGCCGGCCAGCATGGCGATCAGCACGGGCGGGTTGGTGGCCGCGACCGCCGGCATGTTGTGGTGCTCGGCGACCCAGTAGCGCTCGTAGCCGAGGTCGTCGGCGCTGCGAGCCAGGCTCAGCGCTGCGGTGACGGCATCGGCGCTGCTCTGGTCGGAGCGCACCGGCACCAGGTCGAGCACGGACAGTCGAGGCAGGAGCGGCTGGGACGGCTGGGTCGGCGGGGTGTCGGTCGTCATCACCGGCACAACCGTGGGTCGTCGGTGATCATTCCGCGCGCGTCGCGCTGCGCCGGACGAGGAGGAGCGCGAGGTAGGAGGACCCCGCGAGCAGGACCGCCAGCATGACGAGGGCGAGCAGGAAGTACGCCGCCCCGGCCTGCGCGATCCAGTCGACGTCGGCGCCTTCCGCGTTGGCGCGCGGCCGCTCGATCCCGATCGCGGAGCCGGCCGCCGCGTAGGCCCACCGCGACGGGGACAGCCAGGCGACCTGCTCGAGCAGGGGTCGCGCGGCGATCGCGAACAGCGTCCCGCTGAGCACGAGCTGGACCATGATCACCCCGACGAGGGCCGGCATCGCCTGCTCGGTGCTGGTCACCACCGCCGACAGGGCCAGGCCCACGACCACCATCACGAGGGAGAGGGCCCCCACGACGAGCGCGAGGCGCGTCGTCCCCGCGAACCCGTCCGGTCCCGGCAGCCCTGCCGTCGCGATCCACGTGACGAGCAGGCCCTGCAGGAAGGCCAGCGCACCCAGGACGACGATCTTGCTGGCGAGGTAGGCGCCGGGCGAGAGACCGACGGCGTACTCCCGGCGGAGGATGGAGCGCTCCCCCACCAGCTCCCGGATCGCCAGCGCGGTGCCCATCAAGCAGGCCGCCACGATCAGCACGGTGAGTCGTTGGCGGACCTCCTGGCTGCCGTCGCCGGCCGCGAGCGCGGCGTCGAGGGAGAGCCCGTGCTCCCCGGGGACCAGTCGGCTGAGTCCACCGAGGACCAGCGGCAGGGCGACGAGCATCGTGAGCAGGAGACGGTCGGCGACGACGACGGCGAGGTTTCGCCGTACGAGCGTCGACAGCTGGCGCTCGCGGGACTGGTGCGGCGGCGCCGGCACGGGGGTGACGACCGACGGGAGCAGTCCGGTCTCGGCGCGTGGTGCGGGGGGCGGGATCCGCGACCAGAGGTCCGGGTCGTCGAGCAGGTCGAAGACCTGGGGGTAGGTGTCGACGCCGAAGTGGGCGAGCACCCCGTCGGGCGGACCGTGGTAGGCGATCCGACCACCCGGGGCGAGCACCATCACGGCGTCGCAGACGTCGAGCGCGAGCACGGAGTGCGTCACCACCATGACCACCCGCCCTCCGTCGGCCAGCCCGCGCAGCTGGCGCATCACCTCGAGGTCCAGACCCGGGTCCAGGCCCGAGGTGGGCTCGTCGAGGAAGAGCAGCGGCGGAGCGGTGAGCAGCTCCGTGGCGATCGAGACCCGCTTCCGCTGCCCGCCCGACAGCTGGCTGCCGATCCGGTGGTCGAGGCGCTCGGAGAGCTGGAGCTGAGCGGCGACCGTCTGCACCCGGGCGGCCCGCTCGTGAGGCTGGGTGTCGGGCGGAAGGCGCAGCTCCGCGGCGTACCCCAGTGCCTGGCGCACCTTCAGCTGAGGGTGCTGGATGTCCTGCTGGGGCACCACACCGATCTGGAAGCGCAGCTGGTCGTAGTGGGCGTAGACGTCGTGGCCCTGCCACACGACGCGCCCCTGGGTCGCCGGGGACAGCCCGGTCAGGGCGCCGAGCAGCGTGGACTTGCCTGCCCCCGAGGGACCGATCACCGCGGTCAGCGACGACGGGTCGAGCTGGAAGGAGAGGTTGTCCACCAGACGCTTGCCGCCCTTCGTCACGACCGAGAGGCCGTCGGCGTAGAGCGTGAACTCGTGCCGCGTCGCGGTCGAGACGAGCTGCTCGCCGTCCCAGACGAAGGTCTGGTTGCCCAGCACCACCTCGGCACCGGGTCGCAACGGCGCCGAGCCCAGGACGCGCCGCCCGTCGACAAAGATGCCGTTGAAGCTGCCGCCGTCGTGGATCACCGCCGCCTCGCGCGCGATCGCGAGCCGGCCGTGGAAGCGCGAGACGAGGGGGTCGTCCAGCACGATGTCGTTGGACAGGTCGCGCCCGATCGACATCGTCCCGTCCGTGGAGCGGGGGCCACCGGCCGGCACCAGCGTCTGACCATGGGCCAGCTGACCGGGCGGTACGACGGGCTGGGGAGCGCCGGGTGCCGGGTGCGGGAGCGACGTCGCGGGCGCTGCCGGCACGGCGGGCGCAGCGGGATCGGGGCTGCTCGGGACCGGGGGCCGGGTGAGCCAGACCGTGATGCTCTCGCCGTCGAGGCCCCCGAGGCGCAGCAGCGTCTCGGCGGTGCCGAGCCGGTGACGTCGCGCGCGCTCCCCCGCGACGTACGTGCCTCCGCTGCTGGAGTCCACCGCGACCCATGCGTCACCGTCCGGCTGCAGGGTGAGGTGGTGGCGTGAGGCCCGGGGGTCGCTCAGCACGACGTCGCAGGTGGTCTCACGGCCGATCACGACCCGCCCGGTGAAGCGGTGCTCACCCTGCTCGGTGCGCACCCACACCGCTGGAGCTGACTGCCGGGTGTCCATGGGGGTGCGGTGCGTCCCTCGTCGTCGTTGGCGCGGTCTGACCGTGGTCGGGCGGCGTCAGCCTAGCCAGGCCGGGCGGTCGGTCGACGCCGCCCGCGCGGGTCGTGTGCCTGAGGCCTACCCATGGACCGGTGTCCCACACACGACCCGAGCAGGCGGATCCGCGGCGGCGAGGAGGTGAGCCCCCCGACGGCCTCAGTAGCGGGTGCGCTCCAGGTCGGCGAGCCAGGCGTCGAAGGGCGCGCTGCTCACCACGTCGCCGCCCGGGGTGCCGCGCTCGACCACCGTCGGCCAGGTGGTCCGGTCCTGGGTGAAGAGGTCGTAGAACGCCCGGTCGTCGAAACCACCCCGCGCGGCGTCGTCGCGGTCGGCGGCGAAGACGACCCGGTCCAGGCGCGCCCACAGCGAGGCCGAGACGCACAGCGGGCACGGCTCGCAGGAGGCGTAGAGCGTGCATCCGGCGAGCGAGAAGTCACCGAGGACTCGTCCGGCAGCGCGGATCGCCTGCACCTCGGCGTGGGCGGTGGGGTCGAGGTCACGGGTGACGCGGTTCTGCCCCTCGGCCACGAGGGTTCCGTCGCGCACGATGACGGCACCGAAGGGTCCTCCGCCGTCGGCGACGTTGGCGAGCGCGAGGTCGATCGCGCGGGCCAGCCAGGTCTGGTCGGTGGCGCTGGTCATGGGTGCTCCTGCAGGTGCTCGAGACGAGAGTGGGGTGATGGACGACGGAGCACGACGTTGCGCTCCGGAGGACACGCGGGTGACTACTCGACCTCGCCGAGCCGCCGGTAGCTGGAGACGATCGAGCTGACCCGGTCGCGAGCGGGGCGTCCGAGGGCGGCGTGCACGCCGTCGGCCAGCACGCTGACCACGCTCATCGCCGCGGCGTAGGAGTCGAAGGCGAGTGTCGTCCCGACGGGGCACTCCAGCCACACCCGGGCGTGCCGGGCGTGCGGCGCGGCGGTGGGGTCGGCGAGAAGCACGACGTCGGCCCCGCTGGCGGCGACCGAGGCGAGCACCGGGCCGAAGCCGGACGGGCGCCGTCGGAAGCCGACCATCACCACGGCGTCACCACCGCGCAGGTCGGCGATCTCCTCGCCGACGACCTGACCCGGCAACGGTGCCAGGCGTACGTCGGGCCGCACCTGGGCCAGCTGCTGGCGCAGGTGGAGGGCGACCGGATGGGAGTTGCGCCAGCCGATGACCAGCACTCGCCGGGCACCGGCGAGCACCGAGACGGCCTCCCCGATGGGCGCGCGGTGCAGGACCCCGGCGATGGCGGCGGCCTCCCGGGCGGCGTGGCCCTGGACGTCGACGAGCCCCTCGGTGCGCAGAGGCACGCCGGTGGTCCGGACGTCACGCAGGTGGTCGCGGACCTCCTCGAAGCCCGCGAACCCCAACGACCGGAAGAGCCGGCTCATCGTCGCCTTCGACACGCCCGCCAGGGCGGCGAGCTCAGCGGCGCGGTAGGTCGCGAGGTCGTCGAGGTGGTCGAGCAGCGTCTGCGCGGCGCGGCGCTCCTGCGGCGACAGCTCGCCCTGCCGCGCGACGATCCGCTCCTCGATGCCCGGCAGGCCGCCCGCGCGGGCGGTGCTGCTCGGAGGAGAGCTCATCGCGCGGACGTCCGGGCGACGTACGACTCGGCCACCGCGAGCACGGCGGTCTCGAAGGCGTCGATCCCCCGCGCGACGTCTATCTCGCGGACGTCCTCGCCGGGGTGGTGGCTGATGCCGTCGAAGCAGCGCACGAAGAGCATCGCGATCTCGGTCACCGCAGCGATCGCCATCGCGTCGTGCCCGGCGCGACTCCACAGCCCCATCGGGGTCGCATCACCCGTCTGACGTACGCCGGCGACGACGGCGTCCTGGAGCCAGGGCGCGCACGGGGCGGCCGGAGCCCGGTGGGTCTCCAGCACCTCGAGGCGAAGCCCTCGGGACTCGCAGATCGCCTCGATGGCGACGGCGATCTCCTCCCACACCGCGTCGCGGTCGGCGTCGTGCGCCGCGCGCAGGTCGAGGCTGAAGTCGGCCCGCCCCGCGATCACGTTGACCGCACCGGGCGCGACCTCGATCCGGCCGACGGTGGCGATGGCGTCGCTGCTGCCCTGCGACTCCAGGGCGATCCGCTCGATCTCGGCGATCGCGAGGCTCGCACCGACGAGCGCGTCCTTGCGTCGGGGGTACGGCGTGCCTCCGGCGTGGCGGGCCTCGCCGAGCACGCTGAGCCGGAAGCGTCGCGCACCCGCGATCGTGGTGACGTAGCCCAACGACCGGTCCGCGGCCTCGAGGAACGGGCCCTGCTCGATGTGCGCCTCGAGGTAGCCGACCAGGTCCTCGGGGCGCCTGGCGGCGGCGCCGACCTCGCGCGGGTCGAGCCCGAAGGAGGTGAACGCGTCGTACAGGCTGATGCCGTCACGATCGCGCAGGTCCCACCAGTCGTCGTCCCAGAGCCCGGCCGCCGCGCTGCTGCCGAGCAGGGCGGTGCCGAAGCGGGTGCCCTCCTCGTCACTGAAACCGATCACCTCGAGGGCGAAGGGCAACGGCGCGATCTCGCCCTCGTCGACGCGCCTCGCGAGGCGCTCGACGACGGCGATCGCCATCACCACGCCGAGCATCCCGTCGAAGCTGCCGGCATCGGGGACCGTGTCGAGGTGGGAGCCCAGCAGCAGCGCGGGCAGCCCCCGCTCGCGCCCTTCTCGGCGCCCGCACACGTTACCGGCTGCGTCCTGCCAGGTGGCGAGACCGGCGCGCTGCATCCAGCGTGTGGCGGCCTGGTTGGCCAGCGCGTGCTCGGCCGAGAGGTGCACCCGCTCGAGGCCGGAGGTGCGCGCGGAGTACTGGTCCAGGATCGCGCAGCGAGCCAGCGCCTCGCCGGCGCTGGTCTCCTCGTGGACCTGCTGAACCTGGTCGTCGTGACCCGCGCTCATCGACCGGCTCCGGCGTAGACCTCGCGCGCGGCCCCGACGCCTCCACCGGCGATCAGCGGCACGCCGCCGGCCCGGAGCACCTGCTCGAGCGCGGCGAGGGTGAGCAGGACGGCGTCGCGTCGGGCGTTGTAGCCCATCGTGCCGATCCGCCAGACCCGTCCGGCGAGCGGGCCGAACGACGTGCCGATCTCGATCCCGAACTCCGCGAGCATCGCCGATCTCGCGGCGTTGCCCTGATCGCCCGAGAGCTCGCGGGGGATCTCGACGGCGACGACGTTGGTCATTTTGTGGGCCACGTCTCCGAAGACGCGCAGCCCGAGCCCGCGGACCCCGGCGAGCATCGCGTCGCCGTGCAGGCGGTGCCGCGCGACGACCTCGTCCAGGCCCTCCTCGACCAGGAGCCGGGCGCACTCGCGAGCGCCGTACAGCATGGTGGTCGCCTCGGTGTGGTGGTTGAGGGCGCGGGGCCCCCAGTAGTCCATCACCATCGCCAGGTCGAAGTAGTTCGACGCGATCCGGCGCTCGGGAGCGACGTCCGGGTCGTCGTCGTCGCGGATCCCGGCCTCGACGGCCTTGCGCGCGTCGATCACCTCGACCGCGGCGGGGCTCATCGTGATGGGCGCCGACCCGGAGGGGCCTCCCAGGCACTTCTGCAGCCCGGCCGTGACGACGTCGACACCCCAGGCGTCGGTCTCGAACGGGTTGCCGCCGAGGCTCGCCGTGGCGTCGCAGTACAGCAGCACGCCGTGGCGCCGGCAGATCTCACCGAGGTCGGCGAGGGGCTGGCACATCGTGGTCGAGGTGTCGCCCTGCACGACGGCGAGGACCTTCGGCCGGACCTGCTCGACGGCGGCCTCGACCTGCTCGGGCGTGAACACCTCGCCCCAGGGCACGTCGATGGTGTGCACCTCGGCCCCGCACCGTTCGGCGATCTCGGTGAGCAGGTGGCCGAAGCGGCCGAAGACCGGCACCAGCACCCGGTCGCCGGGCTCGAGCAGGCTCACCAGCGCGGCCTCGATGCCCGCGCGCGAGGTGCCGTCGACGAGCAGCGTCTGCTCGTTGGTCGTCCGGAAGACCTGGCGGTAGAGCTCGCTGGTCTCGGCCATCGTGGTGCGCATCCACGGGTCGTACTGGCCGACCAGCTGGGAGCCCATCGCCTGCAGCACGCGCGGGTAGGCGGTGATCGGCCCCGGCCCCATGAGGAGGCGCGGTGGGGGGTCGAGGTGCCCGAGAGGTCCGGGCTGTCCGATGGGTCCGAGGGGGGCGCTCACGTCCCCACCCTATGAAACGAACGTTTCTGGTGCGTTTCAGGGCGCGCCGCGACGGCCGAGCATCCGTCCGGCCCGGAGGTCGGGCGCCGCGCGGTCCACCAGGACACCGCCGAGCACGGTCGCGGTGACCGAGGCGTCGTACTGCTGGCCGTCGTAGGCGGAGATCGGGTTCTTGTGGGCCAGACGGGTCACGTCGACGAGCAGCGGCGTGGCGCTGTCGAGGACGAGCAGGTCGGCATCGGCACCGACCTCGATCCGTCCCTTGGCACCGAGCCCGACGAGGTCGGCGGTCGAGCGCGCCATCCAGCGGCTGACCCGCTCGATCCCGATCCCGCGCCGGGCGGCCTCGGCGGCGACGGCGGTGAAGCCGACCTGCAGCCCTGCGATGCCGCCCCAGGCCTGCTGGAGGTCACCACCGCCCCGTTCCTTCTCCTCGGCCGTGGCCGGTGAGTGGTCGGTGACGACGACGTCGATGATCCCGTCGACGAGCCCCTGCCAGAGCGCGTCGCGGTTGCCGGCATCGCGGATCGGCGGGCAGCACTTGTACTGCGGCGACGCGTCGGGGATGCCCGCCGCGTCGAAGCACAGGTAGTGCGGGCAGGTCTCGACCGTCACGGGGAGTCCCTCGGCGCGGGCCTGGGCGAGCAGGTCGAGGGCGCGCGCGCTGGAGAGGTGGAGCACGTGCACCCGGGCCCCCGTCTCGCGAGCGCCGTCGAGCACCTGCTGGATCGCGGCGGTCTCGGCGGCGTCGGGACGGGAGAGCAGGAAGTCGCCGTAGGCGCGGCTGGACGGGGCGGGGGCGTCGTCGAGCACGCGGGCGTCCTCGGCGTGCACGATCATCAGCGCGCCGATCCGTGCCACCTCGGCGAGGTGTTCGCGCAGCTGCGTCGGGTCCAGCGGGGGGAACTCGTCGACCCCCGACGGCGCCAGGAAGCACTTGAAGCCGAAGACGCCCTCCTCGTGCAGCGGCGCCAGGTCACCGACGTTGCCCGGGACGGCGCCGCCCCAGAACCCGACGTCGACCGCGAGCTGGCCGGCGGCCGCCGCGCGCTTGGCCTCGAGCCCGGCCACGGTCGTCGTCGGCGGGATCGAGTTGAGCGGCATGTCGACGAGCGTCGTCACCCCCCCGAGGGCGGCGGCGGCGGTCGCGCTCGCGAACCCCTCCCACGACGTACGCCCCGGCTCGTTGACGTGCACGTGGGTGTCCACGACGCCGGGCAGGAGCACGGCGGAGTCGGGTACGGCGAGCACCTCGCCGCCGACGTCGGCCGGCGCGTGGTCGAACGGCTCGATCGCGGCGACCCGGGCCGTGTCGAGCAGGATCGTCGCGGGCACGAGCTCGTCGCCGACGAGGACGCATCGGGCCCGGACCGCGCTGATCTCCCTGCTGGGCTGGGGACTCACGTCAGCAGAAGCCGGGGATGCCGGCCCAGGCGCGGGGCTCGTCGGGCATGCCCTCGCGCACGACGGCCGCCTCGATCAAGCCGTACGGCCGATCAGCGGCGAAGAAGACCTCGCCGGGGTTGTCCTGCCCGAACGGCGCCAGGTCGACGAGGAAGTGGTGCTTGTTGGGCATCGAGAAGCGACACTCGACGATGCCGGGAAAGGCCTCGAGCACGGCCTTGCCCATCGCGAAGAGGGTCTGCTGCAGAGCCTGGGAGTGGAAGGTCGCGAACGTCTCCAGCATCACCGCGCGCACGGCCTCGAACGAGGCGTCGAAGTCGAGGTCCTCGACGTGGCCGGACCCGCCAGGAGGTGCACCGTGTCGCCACCACGCGGTCACCGACGTCGCCAGGATCCGGTCGTCGGTCTCGGGCAGGGTCGTGTACCTGTCGCGCGGGAACCCGGAGAACTCCGATCCGGTCGACTTGAGCACCGTGCAGTCGGTCAGGCCGGAGATGACGAAGGTGTCGGCGCCGTCGACCTGCACGACGGCCGTGCGGGTCTCGGTGCCGGCGCGGGCGAAGGCGTGGTCGTGCGGCTCCCCGTCGGCCACGATGCGCTGCCAGGCGTACTGCTCGGCACGCCACGTGCCGCCGGTGACCCACGGGAAGTCCTCGGTGAAGTGGCGTCCGAGCCGCAGCAGGAAGGCCTCGGGCGAGCCCACGCCGTGCTCCTGGGCGAAGGCGTAGACGGTGTTCTTCTGGGTGTCGGTGGCCACGACCTGGCTGTTGTCGCCGTCGGTGTGGCAGGCCTCGAAGTCGCCGCGCAGCTGGCTGGTGACGTTGAGGTCCTCGATCTCGTGGCGCCCCTCACGACCGGCGTCGCGGGTGATCCGGACCAGGCGGCACTCCGCCTTGCCGTACTGGTTGGCCCCCAGCACGATGTCTCCGTCTGCCATCTCAGCTCCCTCGGTAGGTGGTGTAGGACCACGGCCCCAGCAGCAGCGCCACGTGGTAGTGCTCCTCGGTGGCGTCGACCGCGAACGACAGCACGACCTCGGGGTAGAGCGTCGCGCGATCGGCGGCCGCGAACCACGGCCCGGTCGCGTACGTGAGGCGGTGGGTGCCGCCCCCGATCGGTACGTCGAAGCGCACCCGGCCGTCGGGGTCGGTGGTCGCGTCGGCGAGCTGGGTGCCATCCGGGCCGGTCAGGGCGACGGAGATCCCGACCGCCGGTCGCCCCAGGGCCGAGTCGAGCGCGTGGGTGCTGAGCGTGGTCATGAGACCAACCCTCGCAGGCGCAGGGCCGCGATCTCGCGCAGCTGGCCGGCCGTGACCCGCAGCTCGGTGACCGCGTCGTTGGTCAGCCGCTCCTCGAGCAGCGCCAGGATCTCCTCGGCGCTGCGGCCGGCGGCGCGCACCAGGTAGATCCGGTCGAAGGTCTCCTCGTAGCGGCGGTTGCCGTCGGCCAGTCGTCGCTGGACCTCGGCATCGGCGGGGTCGACCCCGGCCTGCTCGCGCTGCGAGTGCTCGGCGGAGGCGCCGTCACCGGCGTGCCTCTCGCCGATCCGCGGGTGGTCGGCCAGCGCCGCGCTCACCTGCTCGTCGCTCCAGGCGGCGGCGCGCTCGTCGGCGTACGCGTGCAGCGCCTCGGCATCGACGAACGGCCTCGCCTCGGCCACGTCGGCCGCCCACGCCGGGACGTCGGCACAGCTCGCGACGAGCTCGGTGGCATCGCCCTTGGTGAGCGCGTTGAAGTCATCGATCGTCATGGGCCCTCCCCGGTCGGGATGCTAGCCGCCGGGGATTACGTCGGCGTGACGCCCCCGCATGACGTGGCTACGCAGATAGTCCCTGACGAAGTGGCCCCTCCTGGCCCGGATCAGGGGCCACTTCGTCAGAGACTATCTGCGACCGGGAACGACCAGGGGAGCGAACGCCAGCAGGTCGCGGTCCCGCCCGGGCGCAGCGACCAGGCACAGCCCGGCCGGGAGCCCCTCGGCGGTGGTGACGGGGACGCTGACGGCGGGCAGCCCGGCGATGCCGGCCAGGCAGGTGAGCTGCAGGGTGGCTTCGCGGACGACGTCCAGGTCGGAGCCGATCAGCGGAGCGACCGAGGACGCGGACGGCAGCGCGACGACGCGGTCGCCCACGAATGCCCTGATCTGCTGGCGCGCGGCGACCAGGTCGGCGCGGGCCTCCAGCGCCCGAGGCTCGCTGATCCGAGAGGCCATCTCGAAGCGGCCGCGGACGTCGGCGCCCAGGGTGTCGAGGCGACCGGCGAGCCAGGGACCGTGTGCCTTCCAGGCCTCCCAGGCCTGCCAGGTGGTGAAAGCGGCGCGCCAGGCAGGCAGGGCGGAGAGGTCCCAGGACTCCTCGGTCGCGCCGAGGGCGGCGGCAGCCTCGCCGACGGCGGGGGCGACGTCGGGGTCGGCGAGGTCGAGCAGCTCGGGGACGACGACCACGTCGCCCACGGCACGTGGCTCGGCCGGAGGCAGGAGCACATCACCCACGGCAGCAAGGAGTCCGGGCGTGCGGGCGAACCATCCGACCGTGTCGAACGACTCCGCGAGCGGCAGCAGCCCGGAGCGGTCGACGGCGTCGTGACTGGTGCGGATCCCCCAGACGCCGTTGTAGGCGGCCGGCACCCGGATCGAACCGCCCGTGTCGGTGCCGAGACCGATGCTGACGTGGCCCAGGGCGACGGCCGAGACCGAGCCCGAGGACGACCCACCGGAGATCCGCCGCGGCGCCTTCGGGTTGGGCGGGGTGCCGACGTGGTGGTTGGTGCCGGCCAGGCTGTAGGCGAACTCGTCGGTGCGGCTGATCCCGGTCACCACGGCTCCGGCGGCCCGCAGGGCCGCGACGGCGACGGCGTCGTCCGTCTCGACAGCCGCCGCGGCTTCCCAGGCCGGGTTGCCGGCGCCGACGCGCTGGCCGGCGACGGCGTACAGGTCCTTGATCGCGACGCTCTCCCCGGCGAGCGGCCCGTCGCCGGTCGCGCGCGCCAACGGCGAGCCGAGCGCGCGCCAGATGCGGGCGTCGTACGGCGGCGGCGGCACGGCGACGTGGGCGGCGGTGACGACCCAGCCGGTCTCCTGGCGCTCCCAGAACTGGGTCTGCTGACCTCGTCCCCCGCCGACCAGCTCGGTGATCGCGACGATCAGCGCGTGGTCGTCGTCGACGGCCTGCACGTGCGTCTCGACGACGTGACGCTGCGGCGCTCCCCCGCGCCCGCCGCGGAAGGCACTGATCTGGTCGTGACCGACGAGCAGGCCCACGGCGTCGCCGCGCAGCGTCGTCGGACCCGGGGCGAAGAGCCGGTCGAGGGCCTCTACGTCGTTGCTCATCAACGCGTGCTCGTAGTCCCAGAACGCCTCCATCAGCCCCCAGGGGGGCTCCGTCCTCACCGGGTGCCCCGGAGGCGGTCGACGGCGTCGAAGTCGCTGCGGCGGATCCGGGCGTGCACCCCCTTGACGACGTCGACGACCTGGCTGATGTCGAAGTCGGTCGCGGCCGACAGGTACGCCAGCGCGAGCGAGGGGTCCATGCCGTAGCGGGCCTGCAGCAGGGCGATCGCGTGCCGCACGCAGTTGGCCATCGCGACGTCGAGGTCGGGGTCCAGCCCGGTGGGGATCAGGTAGTCGCTGGTGGTCGCGAGCGGTCCGGCAACCTCGCCGAACTGCCGTACGGCGTCCTCCCGGGCCACCACGTCGAGGCGCACCGTGGCGCGCAGGGAGGCCTCGACCGCGGTCAGGGCGACCTCCCCGTCGCCCTGGGCGAAGTGGGGGTCGCCGACGTAGGCGAGGGCCCCCTCGACCTGGACCGGCAGGTAGAGCGTCGCGCCGACGGTCAGCAGGTTGATGTCGATGTTGCCGCCGTACGGCCCCGGGGGCACGGAGTGCGGGCGCTCGGCACCCGCCGCGGCGACGCCCATGATCCCGAGGAACGGTGCGAGCGGGAAGCGCACCACGGGGTCGCCGCCCGGGACCAGCGGCAGCCCGCCGACGCCCTCGTCGACGATCGCGGCGAAGGCGGAGTAGACGGCCGCGTCGTCGAGGGGGTACTCCCCCGGCAACGCGCCCTTGGCGTGGCGGTTGGAGATCACGCCGTACGGCACGCGCGGCAGGGTCTCCAGGACCGTGACCGCGAGCAGGTCGCCCGGCCGAGCCCCGTGCACGTGCACGGGCCGGGAGACCACGTGGGGTCCGTCGACCCCGAAGGTCCGCGGATGGGTCTCGTCGGTCGTCGCGGCGAGCGCGACGGCGTCATCGAGGACGTCGTCCGGCCCCTGACCGTGGGCGGCGAAGAAGGCCAGCGGGTCACGGCCCTGGTCCTCCAGGATCCCCTCGTGGCTGATCGTGTCGAAGGTGACCTCGGTTCCGGGGTCGACCGTCAGGACCGCCTCGTCGGCGCCGCACGGCAGCCGTCCCCACAGGACGTGCTCGGGGGTGGAGGGCAGGTAGTGCTCGGACCTGATCGGCCCGTTGCCGGTCTGCAGGATCGGTGAGGTCATGGTCCCGCGACGATAGTGCGCCCGCGTGTCAGAGAGGTGACGTCGTCGGTCGCGTCACCGGGTCTCGAGGCTCGGCGCTGGCGCGCCTCGCACCTCGACCACCGTCAGAGCCGAGGCGGCGCTGGCGCGCCTCGCACCTCGACCACCGTCCCGGGGACCGCGGGGGCCTCGACGGCGTACGAGTGCTGCGAGGAGGTCGAGAAGTAGTTGATCCCGATGAAGTTGAACCACAGGGTCGCCAGGCCGACGATCGCGAGGATCGCGGCGTTGCGGCCCTTCCACCCAGCGGTGGCGCGGGCGTGCAGGTAGGCGGCGTAGACGACCCAGGTGATGAACGCCCAGACCTCCTTGGGGTCCCAGTTCCAGTAGCGCGACCAGGCCTCGTGCGCCCAGATCGGGCCGGTGATCAGGACCGCGAAGGTCCACACCGGGAACGCAAAGGCGTGCACCCGGTACGCCGTCCGGTCCAGGACGGCCAGGGAGGGGACGCGCGACATCGGGCCGGTGGAGGTCTCGCCGACCCTCATCTTGACCAGGTACATCACCGAGGCGATGCCGCCGAGGGTGAAGGCGCCGGTCGCGATCACCGCCGAGACGACGTGGATGACCAGCCAGTAGGAGTCGAGCGCCTCGGTGAGCGGCGCGACCTCGGAGTGCAGCCAGATGACGGCGACCATCAGGACGGTGACCACGAAGCCGGTCACGATCGGGGCCATCCAGGCCAGGGCGTACTTGCGGTAGAGCGCGAGGTACATCAGGACCACGAAGAAGCTGCCCGAGACCGTGAACTCGTACATGTTGCCCCACGGCACCCGGTTGGGGTCGGCGGCCATGCCGCGCCCGACGAGCGACACGAAGTGTCCTGCGCAGGCGATGATCGTGAGGATCACGCCGAGGCGGCCGAGGAAGTCGACGCGCCGGCTGCGGGCGGCTGCCGCCTCCGCGACCTCACCCGGCGACGACGCTCCGCCGGTGGCGACGGCGACGCCCCCGCGGGCCTCGCCGGCATCGGCCGCATCGTTCCGGGCCGCCTCACGCGTGACCCTGGGCGCCCGCAGCGAGGCCCACTCGGCCAGGTGCACCATCAGGGCCAGGAAGTAGAAGATGCCGGCAACACCGATGGCCTGGTTGCTCAGGGTCTCCCACGCGGTGTCCGTCATGGTCGATCATCCTGCTCTCGGTCGGTCTGGTCAGCGGGCGAGTCCGGTGCGTCTTCAGGGGGTGGGCCGCGAAGCTCGGCGACGACCGAGGCCAGGACCTCACCGACGTCGCCACCGCCGGAGCGGTCGAGCGCAGCCACCTCGACCATGGTCGCATCCCCCTCGCGGCGGGCTCGCACCCAGATCCGTCGTGGCCGGATGAAGAGCGAGCCGAGGAGCCCGATCAGGGCGAGGACCACACCGCCGAGGGCGATGAGCTTGCCGGGGCTCTGGCTGATCTGGATCCGCACCCACGGCTCGACGCCCTCGAAGGAGACCGTGCCGAGGCCGTCGGGCAGGGTCTGGGTCTCACCGAGGCGCAGGTCGAGGCGGAAGGGCTGCCCGTTGTCCTGGAGCACCTGGTCGGCGCGCTCGGTGTCGAGGGCGTAGACCGACTGGGGCTTGCCGTCGTCCTGCCCGAGGTCACCGGTGTAGACGAGCATCGAGACCAACGGCTCGAGGTCGTCCGGCCACACCGTCACCGGGTCGCCGTCGACGAGCGCGAACGTCGGGTAGAAGAACCCGTCGAACCCGATCCCGGCGGCTGGTGGCTTGATCACGCCGAACGACAAGAACGACGGGTCCTGTGGCAGGAAGACGCTCGGCCCGTCGTAGGTGATGTTGCCGTCGCCGTCGCGCACGGTGATGACCGGTGCGTAGCCGTGGCCGATCAGGAAGACGTCGGTGTCACCGATGGTGAGCGGGTGATTGACCCGCAGGTCGTAGGTCTGCTCGGGCGCGTCGACGCTCTCGCGGTAGGTCAGGCCCGCGTTGAACTTCCGGGCGGTGCCGGCGGCGGAGCCCTCGGTGAGCCACTCGATGTCGAAGCTGTCGACCGTCATCAGGAAGGGGTCGAAGTCCTCGCTCCCGAACAGCGAGCCGGGGTCGAGGTCGTCGTAGGACGCCCCCGCGTTGGCGAACTGCTGGCCCTGCAGCAGGAGCACACCGCCCTGGTAACCGAGCAGGGAGCCGATCGCGAAGCCGACCAGCACGAAGATCACCGAGACGTGGAAGACCAGGTTGCCGACCTCGCGCAGGTAGCCGCGCTCCGCGCTCACCGCCCCGTCGCCGCGGGCCTCGGTCGGGCGCAGTCGGTAGCCGCGGCTGCGCAGCACCACCCGAGCCTGCTCGAGGACGTCGTCGACACCGTCGGAGGAGGTGTACGACGCGTGGTCGGGCAGCCGGAGCAGGTTGCGCGGGGCCTGGGGCGGCGGCGCCTTGATGGTGCGCAGGTAGTGGAAGGTGCGCGGGATGATGCAACCGACGAGCGAGATCATCAGCAGGATGTAGATCGCCGAGAACCACGCCGAGTCGTAGACCGAGAAGAGCCCGAGCCGCTCGTAGATCGGTGTCAGCGAGGGGTGCTGGTCCTTCCAGCGCGACACGTTGAGCGCGTCGACACCGGACTGCGGGATGACCGAGCCGGGCACGGCGGCCAGGGCCAGCAGAAGCAGCAGGATCAGGGCGGTGCGCATCGACGTCAGCTGACGCCACAGCCAGCGGGCGAGCTCGCGGGCCCCGAGCTCGCCCGGGCGACGCTCGGGCCCCGGATCGGTCTCGGCGCGCTCCTGCACGTCGGTCATATGGACACCTCGAAGCCGTCGACGAGCTGGATCTGCAGCCACTGCACGATCCAGTCCCACCACCCGGTGACCAGCAGCAGCCCGACGACCACCAGCATCGCGCCGCCGATCCGCATCACGAGCTGCTGGCGCCGGCGGACCCAGCCGATGGCGCCCAGGCTGCGGCTGTAGAAGACGCCGGCGAGGACGAACGGGATCCCGAGTCCGAGCGCGTAGACGACCGAGAGCAGCGCGCCGCGACCGGCCGTGGCGTCGGTGTAGGTGAGCCCGACGATCACGCTGTACGTCGGCCCGATGCACGGGCTCCAGCCCAGCGCGAAGAGCGCGCCGATCAGCGGTGCCGCCCCCAGACCGACCGCGGGGACGGCGTGGAAGCGCCACTCTCGCTGCAGCCCCGGGAGGAGCCGGGTGAACACTCCGGCGAAGACCAGCCCGAGCACGATGAGCAGGGCGCCCATCACGACGGTGATCTCGTCCCGGTAGACGACCAGGTAGCTGCCGGCACCTCCGACAGCGGCTCCGAGCAGCACGAAGACCACCGTGAAGCCGAGCACGAACAGCACCGAGCCGACCAGCATCCGACCCCGCCGCCGCCCGGCCTCACCGGTGGCGAGGTCGGCGCCGGAGAGCCCGGTGGCATAGGAGAGGTAGCCCGGCAGCAGCGGGATCACGCAGGGGCTGAAGAAGGAGACGAGTCCGGCGACCGCGGCGACGGGCACGGCCAGGGCCAGCGATCCACCGGCGGCCTGGGTCTGGAACCACTCAACCATCGTCGGCCCTCACGTCCTCGACGACGTCCTCGAGCGTGCCGGCGGAGGTGATGGCTCCGCTGATGACCGCGGCGACGCGGCCCCGGGTGTCCAGGACGTACGTCGAGGGCGGCGACCTGGGTGCGTAACGACCGAGCGCCAGCACCCCGGGGCCGGTGTCGGCGATGGTGGGGTACTCGATGCCGAAGCGGCGCTCGACCGCGAGGGCGTTCTCGAACGAGGTCTCGCGGAAGCTCATCCCGACGAACGAGGCGTCGACCTGCTCGGAGGCCTCCTTGAGGATCGGCGCCTCGGCCAGGCACGGGTTGCACCACGAGCCCCAGATGTTGAGGACCACGACCTCGCCGCGCAGGTCGGCCAGGTCGATCGGCTCGTCCTCCAGGGACGGCCCGGAGATCTCGATCGGGTCGGTGCGCTCGGCAGCCGGGATCTGGACGACCGTCCCGTCCCCGACCACGAAGTTGGCCTCGTCGGTGCCGCCGAGCGAGCTGCACCCACCGGCCGCCGCCACCACGGCCAGGAGGCCGAGGAGCAGCGGGGCGAGTGTGCGACCGCGCGACGGCGTACGGGTCATGTCAGGGCTTCTTGTCCTCGGGGGCTCCCCCGGCGGAGAAGGTGGCGCCCTTGTCGGCAGCCGGGATCAGGTCACCGGCCGGCTCGGAGTAGGAGACCTGGGTCAGCCGATCCCCGACGAAGTGCAGCGACGTCAGCGAGCACAGGGTGCACTGGCGGCTGCGGGGGTCGTGGAGGAAGGAGCGCTTCTCGGCGTACAGCCGGGTGGTCCAGATCGGCAGCTGGTGGGAGACGACCACGGCCTCGTGCCCGGCCGCGGCCTCACGGGCGGCGTGCACCGCGGCCATCATCCGGTCCGCGACCTCCTGGTAGGGCTCGCCCCACGACGGCCTGAAGGGGTTCCAGAGGTAGCGCCAGTTGCTCGGCTTCTTCAGCGCGTTGCGGCCGGCGCCGAACTGCTCGCCCTCGAACTTGTTGGTCGACTCGATGACCCGCTCGTCGGTGACGATCTCCAGCCCGCGGGCGGCGGCCAGGGGGGCGGCGGTCTCCTGCGCCCGCTCCAGCGGCGAGCAGCGCAGGTGGGTGATGTCGCGGGTCTTGATCGTCTCGGCGACCTGCTCGGCCATCTGCACGCCGAGGTCGGAGAGGTGGAAGCCGTCGCGGCGGCCGTAGAGGACCCCCTCCGGGTTGTGCACCTCTCCATGGCGCAGGAGGTGGACGACGGTGTCGGGCGTGCTCATGGCTGGCTCTCCTTCGGCGTGTCCTGCTGGGCGGCCGCCGCTGCCGCCGCGGCGGCCGGCAGGGCGTCGAGAATCGTCTGGACGGCGCGGTCGTCGTGCGCCGAGGACAGGAACCACGCCTCGTAGGCCGAGGGCGGCAGGTAGACCCCGGCGTCGAGCATGGCGTGGAAGAAGGCGGCGTACGCCGTCGCGTCGGTCAGGGAGGCCTCGGCGAAGTCCCGCACGGCACCGTCGCGCCCCTCGGTGAAGAACACCGAGAACATCGTCCCCGCGCTCTGGACGAGGTGGGGCACGCCGGCCATCGTGAGCGCCTCGGCGGCGGCGGTCTTGATGGTGTCGCCGGCCGATGTCAGGTGGTCGTAGACCTCGTCGGTCGCCAGGCGCAGGGTCGCGAGCCCGGCGGTGGTCGCGATCGGGTTCCCCGAGAGCGTGCCGGCCTGGTAGACGGGGCCCTCGGGGGCAAGGTGGGCCATCACGTCGGCGCGACCGCCGAACGCGGCGGCGGGGAACCCCCCGCCCATCACCTTGCCGAAGATGGTCAGGTCGGGCGACCATCCCTCGGATCGGCCGTCGATCCCCCAGTGGCCGTGCTTGCTGGCCCGGAAGCCCGTCATCACCTCGTCGCTGACGAAGAGCGCTCCGTGGCGGGTGCACGTGTCGGCCAGGAACTGGTTGAAGCCGGGCTCCGGCGGCACGACCCCCATGTTGCCCGGGGCGGCCTCGGTGACCAGGCACGCGATCCGGTCACCGTGCTCGGCGAAGACCGCCTCGACGGCCGCCCGGTCGTTGTAGGGCAGCACGAGGGTCAGCTCGGTGGCCGACGCCGGGACGCCGGGGGTGCCGGGCACCGCAAAGGTCGCCAGACCCGATCCGGCGGACGCGAGGAGCGCGTCGACGTGGCCGTGGTAGCACCCGGCGAACTTCACCACGACGTCGCGGCCGGTGACGCCACGCGCCAGCCGGATCGCCGACATCGAGGCCTCCGTGCCCGAGGACACGAAGCGCACCCGGTCGACGGGGGTACGGGCCACGATCTCCTCGGCGAGCTCGACCTCGGGGATGGTCGGGGCGCCGTACGACGTGCCGCGCGCGACGGCCTCGGCGACCGCGGCCTGCACCTCCGGGTGGGCGTGGCCGAGCAGCATCGGACCCCAGGAGCAGATCAGGTCGACGTACTCGTTGCCGTCGGCGTCGGTCAGCCAGGCCCCGGCTGCCGAGCGGATGAAGCGCGGCGTGCCGCCGACGGCGTTGAAGGCCCGGACGGGGGAGCTCACGCCACCCGGGATCACCTCGCGTGCCCGGTCGTAGAGGCGGCGCGACGCAGACGTGTCGGTGTCGATGTCGTCGATGGCGGTCACCCCCTCAGTGTCTCCCAACGTCGAAGCACCATCGGGCAGGGGCCGTCCCAGTACGTGCCGACCGTCACATTTTTCTGGTCGACCGCGTAACGTCGTGGTCATCCGCATCGTTGAGGTGTGTGTCGGCTCGCCATGGGGTAGGGGTGCCGGCCCACCGCAATCTCAGGAGTTGACATGTCCGCCACGCGCAACGGCCGAGTCCGGAAGGCCACGACCATCGTGCCGCTGGCCCTGCTCTCGGCCGCCTGGACCGCGAGCCTGACGGGTCTTGGTCCTGCCGCGACGACCGTCGCCGCCACCACGACCACGCCGGAGGAGGGCGCCCTCCCCAGCGGGGCGACCGTGCCGTCCCAGGCGATCGAGGCTCCGGCGTCGGTCTCGGCGCCCGAGGAGGTCTCGCCGGGCTTCGAGGGCACCGAGGCCGAGATCGAGCAGATCGTCTCGACGTCCTCGACCAACGGGATCCCGGCCGCGGCGCTGTCGGCCTACCAACGCGCCGAGGCCGTCATCAACTCCGCCGACAAGGCCTGCAACCTGTCCTGGCAGCTCATCGCCGCCATCGGGCGCGTGGAGTCCGACCACGGCCGCTACGCCGGCAACGCGCTGAACGCCAAGGGCGTCGCGACCCCCGGGATCTACGGCATCGCGCTGAACGGGAAGAACAACACCGCCCTGATCCGCGACACCGACGC